>Ga0302215_10000197_pt1 | contig 45377 bp, 43 predicted proteins | sample II_Fen_N3_1_FD_194580 | JGI IMG/M metagenome (GOLD analysis project Ga0302215, IMG submission 194580) | Peat permafrost microbial communities from Stordalen Mire near Abisko, Sweden - II_Fen_N3_1 | ecosystem: Environmental > Terrestrial > Soil > Wetlands > Permafrost | place: Sweden: Abisko... | reverse complement strand
ATTGAAAAACTCTCAAAATCGTATTTTTTTGCTACTTTTGTAACCAATTTAAAACCTGATAAATGATTTCTAAAATTATAGCAGAAGACCTGATAACAAAGGCAAAGAAGGCCATTGATGGTGTTGAGAAAATTGTGATTGTTGCTCATGTTGGACCGGATGGCGATGCTATGGGTTCAACACTCGCATTGTGGCATTATCTGATGACTATTGAAAAAGAGCCTGTTGTGATTGTGCCTACACCTTTCCCCAACTTCCTCTCATGGATGCCCGGCTCAGAATGCGTGCTTGATTACGAAAACCATAAGGAACAAACTGATAAACTGATAGCTGAAGCAGAATTGATTTTTGCGTTGGATTTCAATCAGGTAAGTCGTATGGCTAAAATGGCTGATGCCGTTGTTAATGCCTCTGCTCCGAAAATACTGGTTGATCATCATTTACACCCTGATAATTTTGCAAATATCACTATTTCCTATCCGGAAATATCTTCTACCAGCGAATTGATTTTCAGATTAATCTGTCGGTTGGGCGATTTTTCGATGATTAATTTGGCTTGTGCTGAATGTATTTACACTGGGATGATGACAGATACAGGTGCATTTACGTATAATTCTAATGGTCAGGAAATTTATATAATTATTGCTGAACTGATTAAGATCGGAGTAGATAAAGATGCAATCTATCGTAAGGTGTTTAATACTTACTCTGCTGATAGACTGCGTTTAATGGGACTCTGTTTGTATGAGAAGATGAAAATTTACCCTGAATATCGTGCGGCTTTGATTACGCTGAGCCTGCAGGAAATGAGTGAGTTTAATTATGTAAACGGTGATGCTGAAGGCTTTGTCAATATTCCTCTTTCAATAGCAGGAGTTGATTTCTCTGTCTTTATGCGTGAAGATACTGACAAGATTAAGATTTCGTTGCGGTCGCAAGGAACTTTCCCGGCCAACAAAGTGTCTGCTGATTTGTTTAATGGTGGCGGGCACCTAAATGCAGCCGGTGGAGAAAGTTATCTCACGCTGGCGGAAACGGTAAAGAAGTTTGAAGATGCTTTGCCCGGTTATAAAGATTTTTTGGAGTAGACCCCTAATCCCTTAAGGGGAATATGTTGGTCTGCCTTTGAAGATTTGCTTTAGCAGAAAAAATAATAATAAAAAAGTAACCTAATACCCCTTTAGGGGTTAGGGGTAATAATATGAAGTACTTAATAATACTTGGCGATGGCATGGCGGACGAACCAATTGCTTCGCTTGGAAATAAAACCTGCTTGCAGGCTGCAAATAAACCTAATATAGACAGAGTTGCTGCACTTGGTCGGAGCGGATTGTTGGACACTATTCCCGAAGGTTATGCGCCCGGAAGTGAAATCGCAAACATGAGTGTGCTTGGTTACGATGTAGCTAAAGTGTTCGAAGGACGCGGATCGTTAGAAGCTGCAAGTATGGGTGTGGCTATTGAGGATGGTGAAATGGCCATGCGTTGCAATATTATTTGCATCGAAGATAAAAAGATAAAGAATCACTCGGCCGGGCACATCAGTAATGAAGAAGCCACCGAACTGATTCTTTTTTTGCAAAAGGAACTTGGTAGCGATGTTGTCAACTTTTTCCCCGGTGTTTCGTATCGTCATTTGTTGAAGATAAAAGGTGGTGTAAAGCAATTTAACTGCACAGCACCGCACGATGTTCCGGGAATGCCTTTTGCCGATGTGATGATTAAAGCTGAAACGCCCGAGGCTCAAGAAACTGCTGATTTGCTGAACAACCTGATTTTGCGCTCGCAGGAATTGCTGGAAAATCATCCGGTAAACTTGAAACGTGCAGCGGCAGGCAAGGACAAAGCCAACAGCATTTGGCCCTGGTCGCCGGGTTATAAACCTGAAATGAAAACCCTACTAGAAACGTACAAACTTACAAGCGGCTCAGTAATTTCGGCGGTAGATCTGATTCGTGGCATAGGTGTTTATGCCGGTCTGAAGGTGATTCATGTAGAAGGAGCTACAGGCCTCTATAATACTAATTATGAAGGGAAAGCGCAAGCTGCTATAGAAGCTCTTCGGACTGACGACTTTGTGTATTTACATATCGAAGCCAGCGATGAAGCCGGTCACGAGGGTGATGTGGATTTGAAAATCAAAACGATAGAATATCTGGATAACCGCGTGGTGAAACCGATTTTAGACGAAGTATCGACCTGGAACGAATCGGTTACTATAGCTATTTTGCCCGATCATCCTACACCCTGTGTGTATAAAACGCATACTAATTCTCCTGTTCCGTTTGTTATTTACCGTCCGGGCGAAAAAGCTGATGACGTGACTGTGTACGACGAATTCGCAGCCGAAAAGGGAAGCTATGGACTGCTGAAAGGTCGGGAGTTTATGCAAGAGCTAATTAAATAAACCTCTAACCCCTAAAGGGGAATAGGTAAGTTTCGTTTATGAATCTTTTAGCTAGTGAGTTATATAATTTAAAATCAAAAATACTAATCTTAATTCCCCTTTAGGGGTTAGGGGTCGTCTCAATGAAATATTACAGTACAAATAAGAAAATAAGTGGCGTTAGTTTGCAGGATGCCGTTGTAAAGGGTTTAGCAGAAGATAAAGGTTTGTTTATGCCTGACTCGATTAAACGTTTGCCTCAATCGTTTTTCGACAGTATTGAGACTTTGTCGTTTCAGGAAATAGCTTACACCGTAGCTGATGCCTTTTTTGGTGAAGATGTTGAAGCCGAAGCGCTGAAGAAGATAGTGTATGAAACACTTAATTTTGATGTTCCGGTAGTTCCGATAAACGACAATATTTATAGTCTGGAATTGTACCATGGACCAACTTTGGCGTTTAAAGATGTGGGTGGACGGTTTATGTCGCGTTTGTTGGGATATTTCATTCAAAAACAGGGTCAGAAGAATGTAAAGGTACTGGTTGCTACTTCCGGAGATACAGGAAGTGCGGTGGCTAACGGTTTTCTTGGTGTGGAAGGTATTCACGTATATGTGCTTTACCCTAAAGGCTTGGTGAGTCCTATTCAGGAGTGTCAGTTTACCACGTTGGGTCAGAATATCACGGCATTGGAAGTGGACGGAACTTTCGACGATTGTCAGGCGCTGGTGAAATCGGCTTTTATGGACGCAGAACTGAATGCAAAATTGAAATTGACTTCAGCAAATTCGATTAATGTTGCACGTTTTCTACCTCAGTCCTTTTATTATTTTTATGCTTATGCACAATTGAAAAAGTTGGGTAAGGCAGACAATGTAGTAATGTGCGTTCCAAGCGGTAATTTTGGAAATATCACAGCTGGATTGTTTGGTAAACGCATGGGATTACCTATTAAGCGTTTTATAGCGGCCAATAACCGTAACGATATTTTCTTGCAATATCTTCAAACCGGAGTTTACACACCACGTCCATCGGTTTCAACCATTGCCAATGCTATGGATGTGGGTGACCCAAGTAACTTTGCCCGTGTGCTGGATTTGTACAGTGCTTCGCACGAAGCTATCACAGCCGAGATTAGTGGTGTGAGTTATAACGATGAACAAATTGCCGAAACACTGAAAGCTTGTAAACAACAAACAGGTTACTTACTCGATCCGCATGGAGCAGTAGGTTACCGTGCATTGCAAGAAGGCTTGGCTGCGAATGAAATCGGGGTATTCCTCGAAACAGCTCACCCGGCTAAATTTCTCGAAACAGTTGAAGGAATTATCGGAGAGAAGGTAGAAATTCCACAAAAACTACAGGAGTTTATGAAAGGAGAGAAGAAAAGTCTGCCAATGTCCAAAGACTTCGAATCGTTCAAAAGCTATTTAATGACCATTTAATTAGTGGCTAACATATAAAAAAAGCGGGTAAAATCAACAATCTGATTTACCCGCTTTTTTGTTATTCTTCCAGTCTTTTCAGAAACGCTTCCCAGTTCATATTCCAGGGATCGGTTTTACGTCCGGGAGCAATGTCGCTGTGACGAAGTACATATTTTATTTTGTAACGGCTTTTTATATCTTTTACCAGCATCGTCAAGGCTTGTATTTGTTTTTCCGTAGGCGAATCAATACTGTCGTTTGTTGTAATTAATTCAATGCCTATTGAGCAGGAGTTTACTCCCGTTCGTCCATCCGGCAGGCTGCTTTTCCCTGCATGATATGAAATATCTTTTTCACTCACCAGTTGATAAATATCACCTTTCCTGCCTATGACGTAGTGCGAACTTACGTGGTAATGTGAAAACTGTTTGATAACTAAATCAATATCGTATTTGTCGCCTCCCGAAGCATTGAAAACCGAGTGTATAATGATGGAGTTGATATTTCTGTTTTGAACGGTGCGCATCCCAAAATGAACTGTTTTATCCACAGCTTTATATTTATTTTGACCGTACACGTTGTAGCTCAGGATGAAAAATAAACCGATAAACAGTAATCTGATGTTGAATTTATATTCCATTTTATTGTCTGTATGAATTTGTCTCTCAGCGAATCACATAAATAGCCCGTTGAAATACATCCAAGCCAGGTATCGTACAAATTTTCCAATCAACATTGAAATGGCCACTTTCCACCATTTGCAACGAAAGAACCCTGTTGCTACAGCGATTACATCTCCTATAAAAGGTACAAACGAAAAAAATGCAATCCAGTCACCGTATTTTTGTATTCTGACGGTGAATGTCTCTATTTTCTCTTTCTTAATATGGAAGTATTTTTCAATCCACTCAACTTTTCCTAATAAACCGACATAGTAACTGGTCAGACCTCCTAACCAATTACCCAATGTTGCTACCCACACGCAGGTCCACGCATCAAGCCCTCCAAAAACCATAGCTGAGAAAATAACTTCCGAACTAAAAGGCACAACAGTTGCCGCCAGAAATGAAGCAATAAAGAGGCCTATATAGCCGAGTTCCATTAATCCTGTCATCTTAGGTCAGAATATATTTTGAAACAGCGTAGGCTATGTTTATAACGCAGAAAACAATAAAGAGGATACCGTAGAAATTATTCTGTTTAAGCGTGAGCGGATGAGAAATCAACAAGGCATAAACCAACGCAATAATTGGCAGAAAAGAAACACACTGATTAATAAAAATAAAACATAATACACACAACGAGATAAACAGAAAAACAAGAAAGTTTAATTTGTTGCGTGTATCAATGGCATCGCTATGTGTGGTTGAATATACACCTACCATGCCAACGATTATAATTATCGACATCAGTGCCAAATAAACCAAATCAGGCAATGAGTATGTCGAAATATCGAAAACAAAATTCGGGTTTAAAATAAATGCCTGTAAAACATCGAAGTGCGGATTGATAATGAAATTAATAGCCAGGTACAGAATCCAGGGAGTTAAGGCTCCCATCAGTGAAGCCAGAAAAGTTTTTAAGGATAAACTCTGAAACATACCGAATCCAATCCAACAAACCGGCACAATAAAGATCAGCGGATTGATAAGAATGCTGCTGATACTAATAAGGAAACTACCCATAAAGGCTTGTTCAGATGCATTTCGGTTGCGGGACATGCTAAAGAAAGAGAATAAACTAAGAATAAAAAGTGTCAGTGATATATGCGAGCCGTTTACAAGGTGGGTTTCATTCCATGTCCCCATTAAGGTCATAAATACCAGAATTGGTAAAAACGTTCGGGTACGAATTATTGTGAACTTATTATTGATTTGAGCCAGTAAAAATGCATTGAGTAATGTGAAAATAAAGCTGATTATCTCCGAGACAAGTGTATTCGGAGCAATTAATTTTTGCAGATGGTTGACAATTTCGGTAGTCTGATTTGGAAATACCGTTAAACGTATTCCCCAATAAGACGAGAACCATAAGCCACTGCACGCGATAACTAATAAAGCGGCCAATGGGATAGTTGGTACAGTTACACTCTTTAACGTTACTCTCATTGATTCTTTGTTGTTTAATAGAAATCGTCAATCGCGGGTATGTTTTATTGCTGTTGTACCCGCAATTGACTTTAGAATTTGTTTATAGGGAGCTATTTTAGTCCTCTTTTTTTCAATAATGCATCCGGATTCGGATTAGCGCCACGAAAATCGCGGTAGAGTTTCATTGGATCTTCCGAGTCTCCTTTTTCCAGTAGTTTTTTTCTGAATGCAGTTGCTACCTTGGGGTTATAAATATCTCCTGTTTCCTTGAATGCCTGAAATGCATCGGCATCGAGTACGGCAGCCCATGTGTAGCTATAGTATCCGGCAGAATATCCACCACCAAAAATATGATTAAAATACGAACTGCGATAACGTACGATAATTTCAGGAATCATACCCATGCGTGTGAGCGACGCTTTTTCAAATGCATCCACATCAAAATTGGCGGTATCTTTAATCATGTGGTAATCCATGTCCAGAAGTGAGGCTGCAAGCAGTTCGGTATTAACGAATCCCTGATTGAATGTGCCAGCTTTTTGAATTTTATCCATCAATGCTTTGGGCATTATCTCATTTGTTTTATAATGACGGGCGTAAGTTTTCATTACTTCAGGTTCCCAACACCAATTTTCCATTACTTGCGAAGGCAGTTCCACAAAGTCACGAGAAACATTTGTTCCGGACATGGACGGGTAAGTACATTTTGTCAGCAGACCATGCAGAGCATGACCGAATTCGTGGAAAAGTGTTTCCACTTCATCCATATTGAGCAATGATGGCTTGTCGGCAGTCGGTTTTGTAAAGTTGCCTACGTTGCAGATAATCGGGCGGTGATCAACGCCGTCTTTCACATATTGTTCGGTAATATTATTCATCCAGGCGCCTGCTCGTTTGCCCGCACGTGGAAAATAGTCGGTATAAAGGATGCCAATGAGTGATCCATCGGCATTATCCACCTCGAAAACTTCAACATCGGGGTGATAAACAGGCATTCCTGTCATTTTCTTGAATTTCAGTCCGTAAAGCTTAGATGCTAAATCGAATACACCCTGACGCACGTTTTCTAACTTGAAGTATGGTTTAAGCGATTCTTCGTCAAGATTATATTTGGCTTTTCTAAGTTTTTCAGAATAATACCACCAGTCCCAGGCTTCCAGTTTCTCTCCCTTTCCTTCGGCATCCATTAGTTTTTGAAGTTCGGCAGCTTCTTCTTTTGCTTTAGCCAGCGCGGGAGTCCATACCGTGGCTAGGAAATCGTACACGTTTTTTGGAGTTTTAGCCATGGTGTCGTCCAGTATGAATTCTGCCGAGTTGGCAAATCCCAGAAGTTGCGCTTTTTGAGTGCGGAGCTTCATTATCTTGTTTATGACTGCTTTATTGTCTTTGGCATTGTTGTGATTGGCTCTGGTAGAGTATGCCAGCAATAATTCTTTGCGCAGTTCCCTGTTTTCGCTGTATTGAAGCACCGGGATAAAGCTGGCTTTCTGGGTAGTGAAAATCCACTTTCCTTCTTTTTTGGCTTCTTTGGCTGTTTCAGCTGCTGCTTGACGTACACTCTCGGGTAGTCCAGCTAAATCATCCTCATTGTCCACCACCTTTTGGTAAGTATTTGTTTCTTCCAGCACGTTTTGACCAAAGGCAATTTCAGCCAATCCCAGCTCTTTATTTATTTCGCGTAGTTTTGCTTGTTGTTTCGGATTCAGTGCTGCTCCGCTTCTGATAAAGTTACGGTGATATTTTTCCAGCAATCGGTTTTGCTCGGCTGTCAGCCCAAGTTTGCTGCGATTATCGTATAGTGTTTTTACCCTTGCAAATAGTTTTTCGTTCAGGTATATGTTGTCGTTATGTTCCGAAAGAACGGGCGAAATCTCGTTGGCTATTTTGTCCATTGCTTCATTCGTATTGTTGGAATAAAGATTGAAAAAAACAGCTGATACTTTTTTAAGCAGCTCGCCGCTAAAGTCCATTGCAGCTATTGTATTGTCGAAAGTAGGTGCATCTTTGCTGTCTGCAATGGCGTTAATTTCGGCCTGATGTTGTTTAATGCCCTCTTTGAAAGCAGGCATGTAATGCTCGTTCTTAATTTTATCAAAAGGTGGAGCTCCGTATTTATTTTTGTACGTTTCGAAAAACGGATTGTCATTTTTTGCACATCCCATAAGGAGTATTCCCAGTGTTAGAGTTAATAAAATTCTTTTCATTTGGCCATTGACTTTGCGTGATACATTATAATTATATGACAAAGATAATAAATTAGAGATTTAACAGTGAATAATTCTCAATTATTTATTCATTTTTTGTATTTAAATTCGCATCAACGACAAACTGTCTATCTTTTTGAAGTTGCTCAATCAATTCATCCACACCGTTAAACTTTTTCTCATCCCTGATTTTCTGAATAAATTCAATCTTGATGAATTGATTATAAATATCTTCATCGAAATTAAGTATATGTACTTCCAGACTTGTGTGATATCCGTTATTCAACGTAGGCCGGGTGCCGATATTCATCATGCCTTTGTAAACCTGATTTTTCCAATGCACGAGCACCGCGTACACCCCGAATGGTGGAATAAGCTTTTCGCTGTTCTCAGGCACCAGATTAGCCGTTGGGAATCCGATCTTACGTCCGATTTTGAATCCGTTAGCGACCTTTCCAGTAAAGCTGTAGTTATACGTCAGTATATCATTGGCCGCCCCAATGTCGCCCCGATGCAGGGCCAGGCGAATTTGCGATGAACTTATGTGCTGTATATCGGATGTGGAGAAGCGCTTTGCCTGTGTAACTTTCATCCCAAGTGTTTCGCCGTATTTTTTGTATTCGGGAAATCCATCCTGGCGATTATGACCGAATCTGTGATCGTGCCCCACAAGCAGTGAACGGACATTGTATTGCTCCAATAACACTAGCTTCAGAAAATCAAATGCCGACAGAGCGGCCATCGTTTTCGTGAAATCCAACACGATGCAATAGTTTATCGCTGTGGTTTCGAGCAATAACAGTTTTTCGGACAAGGTGCTCAACAATTCAGGTTTAAAATCATCATTCAGCACTTTGTGCGGGTGTGTGGCAAAGGTAATCACCACACTTTTCAGCTTTTCAGCCCGGGCTCTCTCCTTTAGCTCATTTATAAGAAAACGATGTCCGGCATGCACTCCATCAAAAAAACCGACGGTGGCTATGCAGGGAGGTAAAGAAACGTTATCTGAAGAATATATGATGTTCATACTATACAATTACTATTTCGGCACAGGTGCAGGACTCTTTCAACCGGCTTGATGAACCGTTCATGTTCAATTTACCGGGCAATACCAGGTTTCAGGCTTCAATAAAAAACTTAAATCTTCACGCGGATCTACCAGATAGGTTTGTATGCCCAGTTGGGCGGCTTGTTCAATATTTTTTATTCCATCGTCCAGAAAAAGGCATTCCTCCGGCTTCACTCCGGCATCAGATAATAATGCTTCGAAAATATCGGCATTGGGTTTAGCCATTCCCATTTCGTACGACAAATAACATTTGTCGAAAATATCTGAAACTTTTTTTCCAATCTTGGCAAATTCTGCCGGAACAGAACCTTCAACGTGTATGGGATTGGTATTGCTAAGCAGCAAAAGTCGGAATTTATCTTTTAGTTCTACCAGCATCTCCAGTTTTTGCATGGGTATTTCGCACAAAAATGAGCTCCATGCTCCATCTATTTGCTCATTGGTGAGTGACTGGTTGCTGAGTTCTCTTATTTCATCGCGGAATTGTTCTTTAGATATCTGGCCTTTTTCAAATTCAAGAAAAAAACCTTTTTGACCGAAATTACCCATCAGTTCTTCAAAGTTTTTCAGTCCTAATTGTTTGAGATTCATTATACATCGATCGATGTCCAGGTCTACAAGTACGCCTCCAAGGTCGAATATAAGAGTGGTAATGTTGTTGAAATGTTTCATTTGTAATTAAAAAAGTGGCTTAGAATTTTTGCAGTATAGCAAAATTTATTACTTTTGCATTCGCTTTGCAAAGATACAAAAATATCTGCAAAAGTGGGGCCTATAGCTCAGTTGGTTAGTAGCACCTGACTCATAATCAGGGGGTCACTGGTTCAAGCCCAGTTGGGCCCACAAATGTAAATCAAGCACTTACACAATAAAATGTGTGGGTGCTTTTTTTAGTTTATTCTCATATTAATGGTTCCTCATAATTTTAAAGAAATAGTTTTACAGACGAAGAGGATGTCTTACAGAGTCATTTTATTTATATAGAAAATTATAATCTTAAAGTAGTTAGTCAGTTTGTTTATTCTCTTCTTCCGACCTCTCTTGTCGATCGCTGTCTATTCCCAGCTTAGATGGCGATTGGACAAATAGCAGCATCAGTTCATCTTTCATCCAGTTTAGTCTCTACTCAAATACTTTCTTAAATCTCTCGGTAATATATGATCTTAATCAGAAGATTAAGAGATTTGTGTCTTTTTATTCTCCTTTTTATTGAGGATATAAATTATCATAGGTTTATCTTGTGAAATTGAATTATTGATTTTTAGACTTTACATTTAATGTTTTATAAAAAAATAGTATATTTGCAAATCCAATAGTTGTTTAAGCAAATGAAATGGTTCTCCTATGGAAAGTTTTGATTAGGAATTGAATCAGCGATAGGACGTAATTCATTGCATAATAGTACTGTTATGGTGCTTTTATCAACCTTGATGTCTATTGCTTTTTCTCTAACCATTCATCAGAAGAATGATAAATGATTATTGGATTACGATGTTATTTTATTGTTTTTGATAAAGTTAGCTCTGGTTACATAATAATCAATTTAATAATGAAAAAGATCATACTCTTAACCGTAATTCTATTACAGGTGAATGCATTAAATGCGCAGGTAATAAAATCAATCGTTGTTTCGACCGCGGGAACATTAACTACATTACTATCAGCGGATGAGAAAGCCAGTATAACTCAGCTTACTGTAACCGGTAAACTTAATGCAAGAGATTTTAAATGTTTTCGTGATGAAATAACTAATCTTGCGGTTTTGGATATCAGCGCAACGACTATTGATTATTATAGTGGTTTTCAGGGTACCCGTTGGGGGTATAATTTAGTATATCCTGCCAACGAAATACCTCAATGGTCATTTTACGATCCGGATCCGATTTTTTCCAAACCAAAACTGACTCTTAAGACCATTAAATTGCCGCCTTCATTAATATCGATAGGTAAAGGTGCTTTTTCGAATTGTACAAAATTGACGCAAATAATTATTCCGGAGAAAGTAATGACAATTGGTAGCAGTGCCTTTAGTATGTGCGAAAGCATAAGCAATCTTATAATTCCAAATTCTGTTAATGAAATCGGTGATGGTGCTTTTTCAGCGTGTGGCGGGCTTAAGACATTGATGCTTGGTGATGGACTTGTTTCAATTGGGCCATTTGCTTTCAGTGGTTGCGAGCAATTGACAACTATTACATGTTTAAGTTATCCTGCACCTACACTCGGTTTTTATTGTTTTTTTTTACCTCCTCAGATAATCATTAAAAGATCTATTTATGTCCCTGCCATAGCTTTTGCTTCATATGAATCGGGTTATGATTGGAGTAGTCCCGTTACAGATTTTGTAATGGTTGGCGAAGGGATTTACATTAAAGTGAATGTAGGAGATGGTGGTAGTGTAACAGAAAATAATATACCCCTGAGTGATAAATCGCAACTAAATGTAACGTTTCCGGAGACAAAGACATTTACTATTATACCTAACCCGGGTTATGAAATAGCTACTCTGAGTTACAATGGTGCTGATGTTAAATCGCAGTTAATCAACAATACATTTACAACTCCATTTGTAGCTAATAATAGTGAATTGAATGTGTCATTTGCAAAATATACAGATAAACAGGAGCTAATAAATAGCAGCGTAAAAGTTTTTACTTTGGCTTCAACCATTGTAGTAGAAGGAACTAACTACGGAGAGACCATCTCTCTTTATTCGATGACAGGTAAGCTGTTGTCTGTACTGAAATCGGAGGGAGAACGCATTCTATTTAAAACACAAGCAGATGCTGTTTATTTAGTTAGGGTTGGAAAACTAACCTATAAAGTGACGCTATAGAATTGCTATAGATGCTGATCCTGAATTCAAGATAATTTAAAATATTTATAGATGCGAAAATAAAAGTAAGACATATTTTGACAATGAAAAAGATCATACTCTTAACCGTAATTCTATTACAGATGAATGCATTAAATGCGCAGGTAATAAAATCAATCGATGTTTCGACCGCGGGAACATTAACTACATTACTATCAGTGGATGAGAAAGCCAGTATAACCCAACTTACTGTAACCGGTAAACTTAATGCAAGAGATTTTAAATGTTTTCGTGATGAAATAATTAATCTTGCAGTTTTGGATATCAGCGCAACGACTATTGATTATTATAGTGGTTTTCAGGGTACCCGTTGGGGGTATAATTTAGTGTATCCTGCCAACGAAATACCTCAATGGTCATTCTATGATCCGGATCCGAATAATGGTAAACCAAAAGCGACTCTCACGACTGTTAAATTGCCACCTTCATTATTATCGATAGGTGAAGGTGCTTTTATGGATTGTATAAATATTACACAAATAATCATTCCGGAGAAAGTAATGTCAATAGGTAATAGAGCCTTTGACTATTGCGGAAGTATAAGCAATCTTATAATCCCAAATTCGGTTAACACAATCGGAGATTATGCATTCTGGATGTGTAGAGGGATTAAGACATTGATGCTTGGAGATGGACTTCTTTCAATAGGGACAAGCGCATTTGATGATTGCAGACAATTGACAACTATTACATGTTTAAGTTATCCTGCACCTACACTCGGTGAAAATTGTTTTTATTTAACTCCTTATATAATCATTAAAAGATCTATTTATGTGCCTGCCATAGCTTTTGCTTCATATGAATCGGGTTCTGGTTGGAGTACTCCCATTACAAATTTTGTAATGGTTAGCGACGGGACTTATATAAAAGTGAATGTAGGAGATGGTGGTAGTGTAACAGAAAATAATATAGCCCTGAGTGATAAATCGCAACTAAATGTAACGTTTCCGGAGACAAAGACATTTACTATTATACCTAGCTCAGGTTATGAAATAGCTGCTCTGAGTTACAATGGCACTGATGTTAAATCGCAGTTAGTCAACAATACATTTACAACTCCATTTGTAGCTAATAATAGTGAATTGAGTGTTTCATTTGTAATGTATACAGATAAACAGGAGCTAATAAATAGCAGCATAAAAGTTTTTACTTTGGCTTCAACCATTGTAGTAGAAGGAACTAATTACGGAGAGACTATATCTCTTTATTCGATGACCGGTAAGCTGTTGTCTGTACTGAAATCGGAGGGAGAACGCACAGTGTTTAATGTACAAGCAGATGCTGTTTATTTAGTTAGGGTTGGAAAACTAACCTATAAAGTGACGCTTTAGAATTTCTATAGATGCTGATCCTGAATTCAAGATAATTTAAAATATTTATAGATGCGAAAATAAAAGTAAGACATATTTTGACAATGAAAAAGATCATACTCTTAACCGTAATTTTATTACAGGTGAATGCATTAAATGCGCAGGTAATAAAATCAATCGATGTTTCGACCGCGGGAACATTAACTACATTACTATCAGTGGATGAGAAAGCCAGTATAACCCAGCTTACTGTAACCGGTAAACTTAATGCAAGAGATTTTAAATGTTTTCGTGATGAAATAATTAATCTTGCGGTTTTGGATATCAGCGCAACGACTATTGATTATTATAGTGGTTTTCAGGGTGCCCGTTGGGGGTATAATTTAGTGTATCCTGCCAACGAAATACCCAAATGGTCATTTTACGATCCGGATAATAGTAGACCAAAAGCGACTCTCACGACTGTTAAATTGCCTCCTTCATTATTCTCGATAGGTGAAGGTGCTTTTATGGATTGTATAAATATTACACAAATAGTCATTCCGGAGAAAGTAATGACAATTGGTGGCAATGCCTTCACTAAGTGCGAAAGCATAAGCAATCTTATAATCCCAAATTCGGTTAACACAATAGGGAACTATGCATTCCTTATGTGTAGAGGGATTAAGACATTGATGCTTGGAGATGGACTTCTTTCAATAGGGACAAGCGCATTTGATGATTGCAGACAATTGACAACTATTACATGTTTAAGTTATCCTGCACCTACACTCGGTGAAAATTGTTTTTATTTAACTCCTCAGATAATCATTAAAAGATCTATTTATGTGCCTGCCATAGCTTTTGCTTCATATGAATCGGGTTCTGGTTGGAGTACTCCCATTACAAATTTTGTAATGGTTGGCGAAGGGATTTACATTAAAGTGAATGTAGGAGATGGTGGTAGCGTAACAGAAATAATATACCCCTGAGTGATAAATCGCAACTAAATGTAACATTTCCGGAGACAAAGACATTTACTATTATACCTAGCTCAGGTTATGAAATAGCTGCTCTGAGTTATAATGGTACTGATGTTAAATCGCAGCTAATCAACAATACATTTACGACTCCATTTGTAGCTAATAATAGTGAATTGAGTGTTTCATTTGTAATGTATACGGATAAACAGGAGTTAATAAATAGCAGCGTAAAGGTTTCTGCCTTGGCTTCAACCATTATCGTAGAAGGAACTAACTACGGAGAGACCATATTTCTTTATTCGATAGATGGTAAACTGTTGTCTAGACTTAAATCAGAGGGAGAACGCATTCTATTTAAAACACAAGGAGATGCTGTATATTTAGTTAAGATTGAAAAGATAACGTATAAAGTGATGCTTTAGAATTGCTTACACTTCGATTTCTGTTCATACAGTTTGCTGCATGTGCTGAAATATTAGCCCTGAGAACCCGGAGAGAATATTTTTTAAGTGACTTTTTTTAGATAGTGATAATAAATTTCAGATAAACCAACATATTTACAGATATGAAAATAAAAGCAAAACACATTTACATATTCAGTATATCGGTTATATTGTTTGTGGGGTGTATATCTCCCTATTATCCAACTGTTACCAGATATGAAGATATTTTAGTGGTTGATGGACAGCTGACAAACCTTACAGGTCCATACAAAGTGAAGTTGTCCCGAAGTTTTACTTTTAAGGATAAAGCCGGTATTCCTGTTCAGAATGCGGTAGTCAAAATCATTGATAATACAGGATTGGAAGTTCAATTAAAAGAAGATATTAATCCTACGGGTGAATACAATACTACGGATACTACATTTCATGGAGTTCCGGGGAAAAGCTATAAATTACAAATTAAAATTGATGATATAATCTATGAGTCGGCATTCGAAACGTTGAAGAAACCTATTCCTGTTGATAAATTTTATTGGGAATTCAAACCACAGAGTGAATTTGCTCAAAGAGGTATTCAGCTTTTAGTAGATACCCACGATTCCGAAAATAATACACGTTACTATATGTGGGATTTTGACGAAACCTGGAAATTCAGAGTGCCCATTTATGTAACAAATAAGCCTGAATGGATAGAATGTTATGCCTCTAATCCCAGCAGAGTTTTTAATATCAATACCTCTATACAAAGACATAATGATGTTATTGAGCAGCAACCAATAATGTTTATTAATGAAGCAACCAACCGACTTTATATTCGTTATACAATGTTGGTAAAACAATACACTTTGTCAGAGCAAGCGTACAAATACCTCGATGAGATGGTTAAGTCTAATATGAATCAGGGTACATTGTTTGATCAGATACCTTATTCTTTGTTTGGTAATATGAAATGTGTGACCAACAAGGAAATACCTGTGGTTGGTTATTTTCTGGTTACAGGCGCTTCGGAGAAACGCATTTTTATCGACAGATCGGAATTGCCGAAGGAGTTTAATCCAACGTCAGGATTTGAGTATTGTTTCATGGAAACTGCAGTGGTATCAGTAAACTTAGCCAGTTACAGGCAAAACCCCAAGGTGGACTCGCTAATGAATTACGGCTATCAGATATTTGAAACTTATGACCCCAATAGACGTGGTTTTATTGGATTAAAGCTTGCCAGACCTTTTTGCTTTAATTGCACACTTCAGGGCGACAATAAAGTTCCCAGTTTCTGGATAGAAAAAAGTAACTAATATTAATTTTTCATAAGTTCAAGTTTTTGATTTTTTGAAATAATCTATTAGCTCTGACAAGTATTTGCGTTAATCAGTATTTATGGTTAGTTTCCAACCTACTTTAGGAATTGTTTCGATCGAAATGGCGCTGTCGTTGCTGAGTTTGGAACGAAGTGAAAACAGGATATTATTAAGCGATGGTTCTTTGCTTTTTAAATCGGGTTCGTTCCACACAGTTTCCAGAATTTCTTTTTTGGAGAGCACTCTGCCCCGATTTTTGAACAGCATGTTTAGCACAGCGCATTCATTTTTCGGTAAGTGAATCTTTTCGGTCTCCAGTTGCAGGCTTTGTTCGCTGGCAGAAAACAGGTAGTTACCAATATGGTTTACTTCATCGCATGTGGTTTTACGTTCATTGCGTAGAAGTAGCTCATTAATACGCAACACCAGTTCGCACATACCGAATGGTTTTTTCATGTAATCTACATTGCCCAACTGAAAGCCGGCCTGCAGATCTTCTACCTGAGTGCGCGAGGTTATAAATATGATAGGTAGCTGAGCCGTTTGCCGTATTTTAGTTCCTGTTTCGAATCCATTCATTACACCTTTCAGGTTTACATCCAACAGTATGATGGCCGGGCAAAAGTGGGTCATCGCTTTCAATACTTTTTCGCCTTCTTCTACGTGCTGTACTTCAAATCCTTCCGCTTCCAAACCATCAGACAGCATAAAGGCCAAATTCGCATCATCTTCTACCAAGAGTATTTTTGTTTTCATTTTTTTTTACTGTTATTAGTTCGCTTTGCTCGTGATATTAGTTCGCTTCGCTCACGATATTGTTTACTATCGCGAAGCTAATATCAACGAAGTAATATCGCCGAAGGCAAATATCGCCCGAAGGGCTTACACCGGCAGGCTCAGGATAAATTCGCTTCCTTTGCCGGGCTCGCTTTGTACTTCTATGTGTCCGGCGTGCTTTTCCACCACGGTTTTCACGTAGCTGAGTCCTATCCCAAAACCCGAGGGCGATCCGGAAGCTGTGTTCAGTCGGGTATATTTTTCAAATACGCTCGATAGTTTTTCCGGATTAATCCCTATCCCGTTATCCTGCACCGATAGCCTCAGCAAATCTTTCATTCGGTTGATACGGATTAATATCCTCACTGACACACCCGAGTATTTAATGGCATTGTCAATCAGGTTGGCAATGCATTGTCGCAGGTGGTCTTTGTCGGCCTTAATCTGTATATCGGCATCCGTATTTTCTATTTCTATACTGATGTCTTTTTCGGTAATAGCAGAGAATTGTTCTTTCAGTTTCCGGACTTCTTCCAGCAGATTGAAGTCAGAATAATTCAGCTTGAAAACTCCTTCTTCGGCCATGGACAGGGTCATGATCATGGTAATTTTCTCCGACATATCTTTGGTGGCTTCTTTTGAAATAGTCAGGTAGCGTTCCTTTTTGGCTTTGTTTTCGTCTATGCCCGGTCTGGACAGGGCCTCCAGTGCCAAATGCAACTGCGCAACGGGGCGTTTGAGCTCGTGTGCCGTATTGCCAAAGAAATCGTTTTTTACCGCCATTAGCTTTTTTTGGCGTGCCTGTGTACGGAACAGAAACCAAATACCATAAAAACAAAATAAGGAGAGTAGAAAAGATCCTATTAATAAAGTTCCCATTCGTTTGAATATGTTTGTCAATGGGTTCAATAATATGAGTTGTAACGATTTTTTATTTTCAAAATCGAGTGGTAATACTTTTGAGTAAATAAGAAATTGTGACTTCGCAAATGATTTTTTGGAACTCTCCAACACGTTGTTTGTAGTAGGGTTTATAGTTCGAATAACAAAATCGGATTCTATGCCGCGCGTATGCAATATACTGGATGTAATACTATCTAGCTTTCTGATGTTGAGTGGTTTTTCTTTGCTTATATAATCGTTAATTGCAGTATTCAGCACAGCCATTACATCATTTTTATTAATCGAATTTTTATGCTGCATCTTATCAAAATTATATACAACTGTGTTTTTGGAAGTTTTAATTGGTGGCACAGCCAGAATCTTAGAACCCTTCACCCTCGATTTTTGGCGTAAATTAAGTTCGGTATGATATGCATCATCCATAACAACATTGATCTCCCGTTTCAAAGATTCATTGATTAAATGATAATAGTCAACCACTATATACACTTGTGAAATCAAGATTAAAATCAAGCACAATATAGAAATATATGTAGTGACTAAATTTTTCATATAGCTACTTCTTTATTTGAAATGAGAGAAAATTAACGCTGATTTATATTTCGATGTAATTTAACGTCAAATATACAAAAAATTAGATTTTAATTAGAAAAAAATGAGAAAAAAATTAGAATATGTTAAATATTTATGTTATAATATTGCAGGGTCAATAAATAACAAAATAAATACATATGAAAAAAGGAAAAAGCAATGTTACAAATTTTAAGAAAGTCACTCCTTTGGAGATGAGTAAGATTTCAGGGGGTAAGTATATAACCATTATATTGGATGGAAAAGAAATTACCGTTTGGATAGATGATTAAAATATAATCCGGTTTTTCTGCTGTGGTTAATATAAATGTAGTCATAATTAATTCAATGTAGCAAAACTGGAAATTAAAATTAGCCGTACAGTCTTCATTGAGTATAGTGAACATGGGAAATTTGCTCTGGAAGCCTAAGTCAATCACAAATAGAAAGGCAGATTAATAATAGTATTTTTTGTTGACTGTACTGCTTTTATTATTCAAAAATTCAGCATTGTCCGGGAAACTTTATATATGTAATTTTTGTGAGAGATTTGGCTAACGCCGATTTTCAATTCTCATTTCGTCCGGAACGACAAAGACAACGCGATGATCTGTCATTCCAGCGAAGCGAAGAATCTACCGTTTTTTTTACCTGACAATAATAACTGAATTTATAGAAAAAATTACCGCTTATCGCGAATACCAGAAAAAACAAGACCAAAACTTTTTGGATGGTATCAAAAAACGAAAAATTAAGCCTAAAACTTTTGGAATGTTAGCAAACGACGGATTTTTAAGGCTAAAACTTTTGGAATGTCAAAGAATGACGAATAATTAAGTCCAAAACTTTTGGAATGTTAGCAAACGACGAATTTTTGAGCCTAAAACTTTTAGAATGTCAAAGAATGACGAATTTTTAAGACCAAAACTTTTGGAATGTTAGCAAATGACGAATAATTGAACCTAAAACTTTTGGAATAACCTCAAAAAACCTTCTTAGAAGCACCTGAATACAGCATTAAACACAAATCACGAATGGAATTATCTTCATAAATCACAAATAAAAAATTAACTACTATGATTCAGAAAACCAATTTTTCGCTGTTTCCAAGTGAAGAGCTTTATAGCTTTTCTAAAAAATCTCTTATTCTGGTTGACGAAAAGAAAACAGCCATACCAGCTGTAGAACCTTTTCTTGGCAATACCAAGCCCCGATTGGAGGACTTCAAAAGCGCCCTCGACCGGGAAGCAAAAAATCCGCTGATAAAAATCCGCACACAAAAAGCTACCAACCAGATTGACGCATTTATGGCGCTACGCAAGCAAGCCGAATCGGCATCTACCCGCAAAAAAGCCGGGCTGGCCGAGGCTGCCAATATCGTAATTGAAGTGATACACAAATATGGATGGACGTTACAAAAAATCGGACAAAAAACCCGACTGACCCAGTTGGAAGGACTTATTACCGAACTGAAGACAAAGTATGCTGCCGAAGTTGCCACCATTGGAGCTACCGAACTGCTCGAAGAACTGGAGCAGGCACAAGCCGATTACCTGGTAGCCGACACCAACGCGGTGCGCTCCGAAAACAACAGTAACGACCCTACCGTTGCCGATACCCGTCAGCCATTGATAGAAACCACTCGGCAACTGTTTCAGATTATCTCGTTGCAGGAAGTGTCAGCACCATCGGCCAATGTCACAGCGTTGATAGCTTCGCTCAACGAACTAATCACCACCTCGCTGGCCACAGTAAAAGCATCTGACACCCGCACCGAAAATGCGAAAAAGAATGCGAGTACTACAACTACAGAAACGAAATAAAATACTTCCCCTTCCTGCATTGAAATAGTGCGGGATAGGGAATAATAAAATAATAATATGGATACATATACACTTAAAGAACGAAAAGATAGTAATGAATATCACCTGTTTGTCTGTACAACCAGAAACAATGAATGTTATCCAGCTCAAAAATCTATATGTGAAGAAATGAACAAATCTGAAAATGTACGAAATATATTTGTATGCAAAGATGAAGATGAAGCTAGAATTAGATGTGCTAATATTGGTCATCAGGTTTGCGGAACATGTGTAAGTCATTTGTATGAAACTTATGATTAAAAAAAATACAAATTGTGAAAATTGTCTATTAAAATATCCACAAAAAAATTACTTTACAATAAACTCTGCAACAAAAGATTATATGAATTATTGTTATATTAATGAATAATTTAACTTGATATTCCAAATAGAACATCAAGATAGATTTCTAATGAATTGTATATTATGGGGGAATTAAAAGTTTTTACAGACGAAAGTTGTTTGAATGACCAATTTTTGGGCTTCGGAGGTATTTTCATAATAGAAGAATTTTATGATGAATTAGAAGCATTATTAGAAGATTTTGCGAACAAGAATGGTTTTGAAGGTAGAGAATTTAGTTATAAAAAATGTAGACAACCGGTCATTGATAGATATATTGGCTTTGTAAATGTATTTTTTAATTATCTAATTGCAAAACATGAGGCAGGATATGGTTGGGTGGCTGATTTCAGGAGTTTGATAATTAATACTAATACAAATCCAATTCAATTATCTGAAAAATCATGGGAGGAAGGATTTTATAAATTTTACTTTCACTTTATAACAAGAAGTTTGTTCAATATAACTAATAGTTACAATTCAGGGTTTGAATTAAATATTGCAGATAAGACTGATAGCTATAAATTTCGAACGGAAGTATTACAAATTACAACATCCGGAGCTTTAAAAGGACATTATGGTAATCAGTGTACATTGAAAGAAATAAAAAGAGATAATCCGAAACAATCCAGAGTTCATCAATTAGCTGATGTATTATTAGGATGTGTAACCTATCGATTTAATAACAAAAGCAACGAAAATAAAGAAAATTTGGTTCAGTCTATAGAAAAAAGGATAGCTTCAAAATTGGATATTGATTTTAAGCCTAAAAATCGACCAATTAATGTTTGGGGCTGGACATCTAAAGGTCACAAAAGATGGGTTGAAGGAGCAAGTGGCGTTGTTGGATTTTAAAACGAAACATATGGAATAAATTTATGATATTCTTATGAAAAACTCGATTTTGCTCTCTGTTCCCATGCAATTGTATCCCTTTGTTCCCGCGCGATTGTATCGCGTGGGTGTGCAGCAATAAGGTTTTGAATGGATTGCCACACGATGCAATCGTGCGGTAGTAAGGGATAATCTTGCGGTAGCGGAGGAAAATAATGATTAATGAATATGGCAACATTTAGAAAACTATCTTTTTATCAATTGCATAACAACTAAAGCTTTCAATAATAAAATATGAGCAAGAAATATTCAAAAGATTTAGATGAACTAATAGCATTAGTGTCTTATTTGTCAATGACTAAGTATAAAAGTATGCGTCCATCTCGTTTGGCTCAAGGGCTTTCGCTTGATGAAAGCAATGTTTTGAGAATACTTAATGAATACAAGGCAATCTTCCGTAAATCTCAAGTCACAAGTAGGTCTTCTGACGAGCATTATTATACATTACATTTAAGATATGCCTTGAGATGGGTTAATGAAGATGCAAACCAAGATAACGATGATACAGTTCAAGAAAATTTACCTGCAGAGTATCTTACTACTCTTTTAAACTTTGTTGTTGATAGGGCTGCTTTAGAAGAAACGACTAAAAATACTCAGATAAAGAATATACTTACCATGATTGCTTCTGTTATAGCCGCCATAGCCGCTATAACAGCCGCAGTTTTATCTGCATGAGTAAGAATATAATAAAAAATACGAAATAAAATGATTAAAACTTTAATTGAAACTCTGTTCTTCCCCTGTTCCTGCGCGATTGCATCGCGTGGGTATGCATAACTAAGGCTTTGAACGGATTGCCACACGATGAAATCATGCGGCAGCAAGGAATTTTCCATATTGAAATATACTGACTATTAAATCTTGGTTCTCATAATTAAAAAAAATCACAAAAAATGAAAACAGTCAAAACTTACTCACTCGTTTTGTTAGTGTCCATACTTTTTTTGTCATCGTGTGGAAAATTAAAAAATCAGTCGGTAACAGATCCGTTGCCCTCATGGAATGATACGAAGATAAAAAAATCTATCATTAGTTTTATTGCTGATTCATTGAAAGATGTTGCCTATCCTATGCGTATAGCGGTGTTTGATATGGATGGAACCATTTCTTGCGAAACTCCTTTGTGGCCGGAAATGTATGTGGCGGTTGCTGGTTTAAATAAACAATTGAGAGAAAATCCGTCGTTGATTCAATATCCCGAATATAAGTTTGCCCAAAAGTTGGCCATTAATCCCGGTGATACATCGGTGTTAAATAACTGGGGTGCATATGTCGACTCTATGGTATGGAAGGCTTATGCTGGAGTTGATCATCAGGCCTATATTGATACAGCTGCGAATTATATGTACAACGAAAGAAATAAAAACAAGCAGTATAATATCCGATTGTCTAATATGTTTTATCAGCCCATGCTTGAACTGATACGATACTTGAAAGACAATCATTTTGAGGTGTATATAGTGTCGGGATCGGTACAGGGAGTTGTTTGGAGTATTTGCCCGGCAGTATTAAGCCTTGATCGCGATCACCTGATCGGTACCGAACAAATCTTGAAACCAGTGTATAATCCTAAAAACCACAAAACCAGCTTCGTGATTCAGAAAGGTATTTTTACCCCAAAAGACGATAAAGATGGTAAAGCTGAAAACATCTATTCGCGATTGGGGCTCACTCCCATCTTTGCTTTTGGCAATACAACCGGTGACTTTGGTATGTTTCACTTGACATCAACAAATCCTTTTCCTCATGCCGTATATATGTTGAACCATGATGATGATAAACGGGAATATAAATATCCACCTTATCACGGAGCTGTGGATCCGGGTTGGCAGGATAGTCTAAAAGTAAACAACTGGCAGCAGGTAAACATGTCGACTGAGTTCAAAACCGTTTGGATGAAGTAAGCCCACGCTCCCGCGCGATTGTATCGCGTGGGGATGATAGTTGCTTAAGATAAAACCACACGATGCAATCGTGCGGCAGCAAGGGGTTTCGGCAAGAGGACATCGGTCTTACTCCAGTCACAGTTCGTATACAAGTCATAGGAGTTCCTATCATACCGGACATTATGCAGGAGGTCATGGAAGTTCACACAAAGGCGGGCATTATAAGAACTCGTCGACCCATGATCATTATCGTAAAAGAAAATAGAGTCTTATTCCATTTGCAGTAGTTGTGTAATTTGCGTCCACCATGCGGGCGGATGCATATGCGAAGAAAAGAATAAGTGATTAAAATAAACCTTAAAACAAAAAAAACGGCTGTACGGACTGACATGGTGCGCAACGTGGAATGAAGCTATAGCCGGACGTTCGTGGCAATAACGTGCAAAATGCCACCGCCGAAACCGAAAAGCGTTATGAGTAGGTGACCCTAAAGATTAATATAATGACAAATGAACTATTTGCTGAACCTGTGTTCATAGACCAGGAAATTTCAAAGTTCTCGTGCTATGCAAAAACCGGCATTGGCTATGCATTCTGGATGAGAATTGATTTTAAAAAGCCCAGAGATTTCTCATGGCATAGGTCGGACAGAGGTCAGTCGGTGACGCTTTGGTTTACAGGAGACTATGACATCAGTGAAGCTACCGGTATTGAAGAAGGAGACTATGTCAGACTGAACATAGAAGTAAAAGTCGGGAGCAATAACGTAAAAGCCGGTCAGTACTTTATCTATAAGAAGGACACGGGCAAAACCGCTCATTACGAAGCTTCGGGATCGGTACGCAATGCTGCTGTTACTTATAAAGGAGTAAAGCCCTGATAGCAGAGAGATAAAATAAATACACGGGTCGGGAAGGCACGCCCGGCGAAGTCGCCTGACCCGTGTTGTAAAACAAGTTGTCGTTTGTATAAATTCAAGCGATTGCGTATAAAAACAACAGAGAATATACTCACAAACAATACGACATTATTTTTTTCTAATCCTTAAATTATTAGGAGTATGACACAGATTAATTTTTTGAGAAATGGAGGTGAATTGTATATTGAATTTTTGGTAAGGGTAGGAGTGTTGGCAGCTTCGTACTCCTTATCGTTGGTTGAAGCCGGAAGTGTGCAGATTATAGCCACGTATAATGGCGACAACCAGAGTATTGACGATGACAAGTTTATGCTACCTAAACCTGCATTGGCAAATGATAATCGAAAATTAGACTGGACCGTTGATTTTAAAGGGCTTGATTTAAGTATGAGTCCTTCGTACGAATTTGTTATCACCCTCTATCAGGCGCACGAGATAATAGGTAAAGCCGTTTCGAGCGGCACGCTTTCGGGTTCGGATCAGTATGCTAATGGATTGATCGTGCTTAAAGCGGTGTGAGCTATGAAAAGAACAGGGTACTATATGCTGACAGTCATTATGCTATTAAAAGCAAGTGTGCTTCTATCACAGAAAAGTCAGCTGGACAGCGTAGCCAGACTTATTCCGGTAAAATATGCTATCCCCGATTTGCCGGCCTTCAATGCATTGGGTGCCGAGCCGCTTAATCTGCTTCGACCCTCCACCGCTAAAGACTTGTCGGTTGCAGCCGATAAGTTCTTCGATGGGAAAAACATTATTATCCCTAAATCATTTGCTGTTGAATTCAGCCCAATATCGTTGGTAAAATCCAATAAACTGACTTTGACCGATTACCAAAAAAGTCAGGCTTGGTACAACCTGCGCATTTCACTGGGTTCCTTGCGTGACAGTATGAATACCGCACGAATAGCCTTAGGATTCAGAACCACCCTGATTGATAAAGGCGACCCTAAGAATGATGAAAATCTGAAAAAAACCTTTGCTCGCCTAAACCGAAAAAAGGAAATGAGAACCAGTTATGTAAGGAAACGAATGTCGTCCTACACGGGTTTTGTAAACGATTCGATATACGGTTCGCTCACGGATAAATTCAACGCCGATTTTGCCCGGATAGCCTCCAAGCCTGATAGCTTGAAGATATTGAACGAAGAATATATGCTGGAAAGCCTAAAGCCCCAGATAGATTGGTATGCCGACAACAAACAATGGAATGCCGAAAGGCTGGATGTGGCTATGGCTATGGTTTTTGCCTCGTCCGATTCGTTGATGAAAAACATGCGGTTCGATGCGCTCAGAGCCTGGCTAACGTATGCTGTTCCACTCACCGATTACGGACAATTTGTAACGGCTGTGAATGTGGGCTGCAATGCCATCAACCAACAAATGAAGTGGAGTGTAAGCATACCTGCCCGTTTATATTATGGAACCAATGATATAAAAGGATTAGCCGAAGCACAACTATACTTCAATCAGATACCGGTAGAGAATTATATACGATTTAATCTGGGCTGTGAATACCGGTTGCGCGACGCCATTTGGTTGAACTTTACCGTAGGGTTTAAAAACGATTTATTGCTAAATACCACGGCTCTTGTCTCAGAATTTAAAATTATGTATGGTATTTAATTCATAAATAATTATTTGTATGGAAAAAGCTCGAACAGAAAATCCAACAGAAAGCCCGCGGGTAAGTTCGTGGGCTTCGCGCAATCTGATTGCCCTGATTATTACAGGACTGGTAGTAGGGGTGACGGTTTTTATTGCCATTTATATCCTTTACAATCCGATGAAAAACGAGGATGGATCCGTATCCATTAATTTGTCCTTTATTGGTCAAACCCTTTTGCCGCTTTGGGGTACATGGATTGGCACCGTATTGGCATTTTATTTCGGCAAGGCAAACTTTGATGCAGTTACCAAATCATATCAGGATGCTATAAGAAACCTAACACCCGAAGAAAAAATTGCCAAACTGCCTGTGAAAGATGTGATGCTTCCAGTGAAAAGTATTGAGTTTCTTAAATTGGAGGAGGAATTTGGGATGCCCATTTCTACCATCTTGAATTATGAACGGTTTAAAGCGTATAATCGTTTTGCAGTGATTGATAAACAGTCGGTAATAAAATACATGATTCACCGTGGATTGTTTTATCAATTCATTTACGAGTACAATAAGCAGAACAACATTGCCGATAATACCGATAAACCGATACTGAATGAACTTTTGAATTCGGTTGATGACCGATTCCGCAAACCACTAACCCGCGGGATTGGGTTTATTTCGGTAAATGCCACTCTGCTCGACGCAAAGCGGGTAATGGATGCCACCGAAGAATGCTTCGATGTATTTGTTACCCAAAGTGGAAAAGCCGATGAGCCGGTAATGGGTTTACTTACCAACAACAGGATATTTGAATATGCCAAAGTGTAAACTTCTATAATTTAAAACACGAATAATATGAATGAATCGAATTATAAATTTACAGCTACCCTGCTGCTTCCCGAAAATGGAAAACAATACTGGACGGATATTATGCAGGGTAGAGTCGCTTTAGCCGAAGATATCACGGTAGGCAGCCCTGTGGTTATGGCCACTGCGCTTTATACCGATGGCACATTTGTGGTGGCGGGTGTATGCAAAAGCAAAGACCCTACCGATTACAATATCGTATTTGCTTGGCTGTACGATCAGGATGGTAATAAATATCCGGGCTGGCCGATTGACCTGAGCGATAACGAAGATTTTTTTATTACTTCCATCGTATTCTCCCCCACGGGTGCAGATGAAGCGGATTATCTGCTCGTTGTTTTGGAGGCTAAGGCGTAGACTGACGGACGATACTGAAATGAAGAAAGGGTTTAGGTACCGAAGATTATTGTCACAGGAAAATGTGTGATTAAGTAGAAAAAACACAGATAATGAATAAGTTGCTATCATTAACATGATGAATATAACGGTAAATATGAAAATTACAAGAGGAATAAAAGCAATTTTTCTGGAAATCATACTTTTTGTTTTAGCAAGAATAGAGGAGCAGCATATATGGGAAAGTATTTATAACATATCACTCAACAAAATGAATTTTGGTACTGGAGGAGATTTTACCAGAAGTGGGGAACTACTTGCAATGAATTATATTAAAGATGCTCTTAATGATGAATCACAGATAATAATTTTTGATGTAGGAGCCAATGTGGGCAACTATTCCAGGGCTTTATCAGAAGTATTTGATACTAAATCACGAATATATGCATTTGAACCATCGAAAAAAACATACAGCTTGTTTTTAGAATCCACAAAAGAAATTGATGTAATTATTCCTCATAATTTTGGCTTTAGTGACAAAGAATATAAACAAACTCTATTTACAAATAGAGAGGGTTCGGGACTTGCTTCAATATATAAAAGAAGGCTTGACCATTTTGGAATAAAAATGGATATAACTGAAGAAATTGAGTTGACTACCATTGATATATTTTGTGCGGGAAATAATATTGAACATATTCATTTTTTAAAATTAGATGTAGAGGGACACGAACTGAATGTATTGAATGGTGCAAAGAGCATGATAGAGAGAGGGAAAGTTGATTTTATTCAATTTGAATTTGGAGGCTGCAATATAGATTCAAGAACCTACTTTCAGGATTTCTTTTACTTTTTAAATGGTAAGTACAATATATTCCGGATTTTAAAAGATGGTATTTATGAATTACCAATGTATAAAGAAACACATGAGGTATTCATTACAGTCAATTATTTGGCAATTAAAAAACAGGAATTTAAGTAACAAACAACTATAAAACAAACAAGAGCTGAATCATCAAGAATCATTTTGATGGATTGATTTAAAGCACCCGTGAAGTTTGATAGTTTGTTAATTGCAGCTTAATATCCTTACAATATAAATCAGAAACATAAAATATGGTCGTAGTCAGTATTCAAGAAGGATTAGGAAATCAAATGTGGCAATATGCTTTTTCATTGAATTATGTGCTTAGGAATATTCCTGTGAAATACGATTTATCTTATTATCAACAAAGGCAAGTCCATAATGGATTTGAGTTGGAAAAAGTATTTCCGACTATAACCTTAAATAAAGCCTCACTAAGAGATGTATTCTTTTTTGTAGAAACGGTATTTGAAAATGGAGAAAAGCAATTTTCTATCAAAAAAGACCGATCCATTGTACAAGAAGCTCCGGAAGATGGATTTTCTTTTGAGCCAACATTTTTACAAAAAGACAATACTTTTTTTGAGGGATTTTGGCAGCACATTAATTATTTTGAAAAAGTTTCTGAAGAAATTAAAAGGGCTTATGCATTCAACCCAATCGATATATCAGATAGTTATAATCATTTGTTGATGGAACAGATTCTTCATACTAATGCCGTAGCTGTGCATATTCGTCGGGGTGATTATTTACAATCTCCTTTGCTTTTGACTTTAGATATGAATTATTATGAACAAGCCTTAGCACGTATAAAAGAAAGTATTTCGGATCCTTTATTTTACATATTCTCCGATGACATAGAATGGGCCAAACAAAACATTAAGGAATCAAATGCTGTATTTGTGCAACAAGAAAAAAAAGGGAATTATTATAGAGACATGCAATTAATGAGTATGTGCAAACATAATATCATAGCAAACAGCAGCTTTAGTTGGTGGGCTGCTTGGCTGAATAATTATGAAAAGAAGGTGGTTATTGCTCCAGCTCGATGGGTAACTCATTCTATTGATATCAATGCTCTTATATATCCGGAATGGGTACAAATAGATTTTTAATTAAGCTCTGATAATGTAATACTAAGCGTTGGAATCGTGTTCGTATAGTTAATTACAAGTAATACTAATTTTAATTTCACAATGTATGTTTAATAAATTCGAACCTAATGTAAAGGCAACAATTGTCTTTTTAAAATTACTTAAAGTAAAAGTAACCGATAAAACAGTAGATGAAACTCTACAAAATCATCCTGATTTTCCAAGTTTGCTGTGTATTAGTGACTCATTGACCAAGTGGAATGTGTCTAACGCAGCTGGAAGAATTGAAGTTTCAGAGATTGATCAATTGCCAACCCCTTTTATGGCTTATTCAAAACATGCTGAAAATCCGTTGGAAATACTCACTGAAGTTTCGGCGAATGAGGTAAAGTTGTATTCCATCAAACAAAATAAACAGGTTTCAGAAAACAGAGAAACCTTTCTGAAAAGGTGGAATGGGGTTTATTTGATTGCCGAAAAAAATGAGCTGTCAGGTGAAAAATATTTTGAATTAGCAAGGCGAAAATCTTTTATAAGAAGTATGGTTCCAGTGTCTTTATTTCTGCTGCTTACACTTGTCTCATTATTGTTTTTACAACGCAATTTGGGAACAGGTAGTGTGACTAATCTCATGGCTGTTTATTTACAATACGTGATCTTATTTGCAGGAGTTATAGTGACCTCACTTTTACTCTGGTACGAAATTGATAATAACAACCCGCTTCTTCACAAAGTATGTACGGGTATTGCAAAAGGTAATTGCGATGCTATATTGGGTAGTAAGCAATCAAAAGTCTTTAGTTGGCTTAGTTGGAGCGAAGTTGGGTTTTTCTATTTTACAGGAGGATTTCTTACTTTACTATTCATATCCCCACTGACTGATTCATTATCAATAATCGGTTATTTGAATATCTTAGCTTTACCCTATACCATTTTTTCTATTTATTATCAGGCTCGTGTTGCCCGGCAGTGGTGTGTACTGTGTCTTTCGGTGCAGGCCTTATTGGTATTAGGTGGCATTAATGTTATTGCCACCGGATTATTGCTCCCGCTCAATCAATTTTCTGTTGATATAATCACTCAGAGTGCTTTGATTTATTTTTCTCCAGTATTACTCTGGTACACCTTAAAACCCTATTTATTGAAATTACAGGAAGCTAAAAATACAAAAAGAGAATACCTACGTATCAAATTTAATTCGGAGATATTTGATACGCTTTTAAAGAAACAAAAACAAATTACTATTTCTACTGAGGGTATTGGCATTGAGTTCGGAAATCCCGATGCAACGAATACGCTTATAAAAGTATGTAATCCGTATTGTGGACCATGCGCTAAAGCTCACCCAAAAATTGAGAAATTATTGGAAGAAACACCTGATTTAATGGTCAAGATAATATTCACAACACCTAATGATCCTAATCACTATGCTTTTAGTCCGGTTACTCATTTATTAACTATAAGTGCCCGGAATAAAGGCGATGAAATGATTAAGCAGGCGTTAGATGATTGGTATTTAGCAGACAAAAAGGATTATGACCAATTTGCCACGAAATACCCAATGAATATAGACCACGCGAAACAAGCATCTAAAATAGAAGCCATGTTTAAATGGTGTGATGATATGGAAATAATAGCTACCCCAACTATTTTTATTAATGGATATCAATTACCCGATGCTTATGATATTGAAGATTTGCAGTATTTCCTTTTAGAATAAATTAAAATCTTATGAGGCAAATTCAGTGATAAGTTCAGTGCACGGTGCTTATAGTTGCCATTGAATAAACAAAATAAACGATGTAGCTTGCAACTGCTATATCATAACTTTAAAATTGTAATTAATATGAAAACTTTAAAAATGAGCCTTGCAAACATTCAGGGAAAACTTTCAAGAAGTGAAATGAGAAAAGTTATGGCTGGTAGTGGCTGTGACATTCCATGTACCTGTAACGGAGTTAGTTATGGAAATGTTTGTACTATTCAAGAATGTTGGAACAAATGTTGATTTAACTGAGACTTTAACCCCTGGGTCATATGGCCCGGGGTATTTACTATAATATTTAAGAAGTATTTATATGTCGATTAAAATTTAGCCATGAAGTTACAACTATTTTTTTTAGGTATTTTTTTTAGTGTTTTGAGTATATCATCTCAAAATGTCAAATTGTCTATAACCAATCCAATTGCCAAAGATAATTCTGAAGTGTGGTTTTGCAGACCAATTGATGGCGATCCTATTAATTATATAGTTAAGTATGATAAGGAGTATTTTAGTCGGGGTGAAGTTCTAAAATCATTCTCTGTTGATAGTACAATGTTTGTGATGATTGCAGATAGTCCATTTTTGCCTAAAATACGCATGGTTGTTTGCAAAGATGACTCTGTACATATATTGGTGAAACAAGATATAATTTCACATAAAGTATCGGTCATTTTTGCCGGCTCCAATGCTAAAGGGCATGAGGCTTATTATAACAGTCCATTATTTGTAGGAGGTAAAATATTTGAAATAGTCTATTCTTTCCTTGGAAAGGTACAGAACTTAGATGAAGCAATTGAAAGAACAGAACAGCTAAAAGGAAAATTATTCTCACCTATCGATAGCCTATTCAGTGCCAATCAAATTTCGAAGGAGTATTATCAATTTGTAAAACTAGAAGCTGAGGCTGAATTTTTAAATGCCATTTTAAGTGCTACAAGTACGTATTTGATGAATCATGATGAAAACAGATGGATACTAAACATAAGCGAATTAATAAAGTTGCAGATTTATTATTGTGAAAAATATGATCCGTTTTCTGTAAAATATAGAAATGTAAACTATAGAAATGAAAATTCGAGACGTAAATGTTTGCTACTATCAAATGGCACATTACCTAAAAACAATATTGTAACCAATTTAAAATTATGGGATGCAAATGAATCTTATTGCAGTTTTGCTCCAATTGAAATACAAGAAAGAATGTTTGCTTCAGATTTGATATTTAAACAAAAATTTGGAATGATAAGTGACGCAGAAGCAAAGAAGAAGTATTATAAATTCAAAGCCATTTTCCCAAAAAGTGTTTTTCTGAAGGTAATAGAATCTTCTTTGACGCTGAAAAATTAATTATTGACAACTTTCAAAAGCAGTTCTTTGTCCAACTATTTGAAAGAATACTCACTGTAATTCAATTCATTTTTGCATATAAAAAAAAATATAATAAGCATGAAAACAAAACAAATTCTGGAGACTTTTGTAGCCTTGTTCTTTTTAATGACAGTATCTTCAGTTGCAGCACAATCATCTTTTAAGTTAGATCCCCAAGTAGCTGTTTTAGTTGATAATTCATTGATTGAATGTGTTTACAATTATAATGTTAACTTGTATTTACTCAATGTTCAGACGAATGAGAAACTTGTTGAAACATATACTACCATTTTGCAAACCAGTAGTTCGACTTCAAAATTCTGGGATTGGAACTCTTTCAAAAAAGATAGCATTATTTACTCTTCAACCAACCTATCGTTGGATAGTCTAAAGACATTAAAAGAAAAGTACTACGCGAAGGTCAGATATTTGTTTATGCCAGTGGTTTTGAAAAACTATCCCCAAGGAAAAATGACCGTTACCGATGATATAACTCCCGAGGACTACATTTACGAAGAAAATAAAGCCGACCGCAAATGGGCGTTACAGGATGGCACATTGACGGTTTGTGGTTATGTATGCAACAAAGCTGTCGCCTCGTTTGGCGGAAGAGAATGGACGGTGTGGTATGCTCCCGAAATAACCATAAGTGATGGGCCGTGGAAGCTTTACGGCTTGCCGGGACTGATTTTGAAAGCAAGCGATAGTACGGGTACACATGTGTTTGAAGCAATTGCTATTCGGAAATCCAACCGCCCTATTTATCTGAATAGGAATATCACCCAACTAAAGATAGGAAGAGACAAATTTATCAAGAACAAAAATAAATTTGAGGAAGATCCATTAAAAAATATACCTATGCAACAGGTTAAATCGATAAGTGTTTTTAAAGATTTAGATTTAGTACTGATTAATAATAAGCGAACTTCGGCCAGAATGAGTAAAAAAGCAAAGTATTGTCCGCTTGAACTGAAGTAACCTTAGAAATGAGTTGACTATCTTAAATGAGTTGACTATCTTAAAAGCGTAACTATTTTAAAAAGCATGTATAAAAAGCCACCATTCCTATTTCTGTTATTTCTGTTATTCCTTTTTTGTAATACTTTGTTTGCACAGAAAACCGAAATTAGCGGAACTGTCACCGACAGCATTACGCATTCTCCCGTTGAAGGTGCGATGGTGAAAGCATTGTTGAATCAAAAAATAATAGCTTTCAGTACAACCAACAGATCAGGGAAGTACAATCTGGAGTTTGAAAACCGAACGGGAATGCTTTCCGTCTGCTTTCAACATATTTCTTACAACGCAAAAACACAAAATACGGCAAACCGTTCGCAGCAATTAAATGCTTCATTAAGTTCAACGGCTCTAATGCTGAGGGAAGTGACTGTTGCTGCTCCAAAAGTGTTGCTGAAAACCGACACGGTTTCATTTAATGTAGGCTCGTTTAAAACAGCGGGCGACCGTTCTATAGAGGATGTGATAAAGAAATTGCCCGGAGTAGAGGTGAATAGCGATGGGAAAATTGCCTATCAGGGCAAAGATATTAGTAAGTTCAACATTGAAGGACTGGATATGCTGGGTGGTAAATATACGCTTGCTTCGCGCAATATTCAGGCAAAAGATGTGAATCGGGTGGAAATGATTGAAAACTATCAGGAAGTAAAACAACTGCAAGGCAAAGAGTATAGCGATAAAGTAGCCCTGAATCTGAAACTAACCAAAGAAGCCCAAATGCGGTTGCTCGGTACCGCAGAGCTTGGTGGCGGTTATCGGGGAGATGAAATGCTTTATCAGGGTGTGCTTACCGGAATGACGTTTGCAAAAAAAATGCAGTTCATTGGTACGCTCAAAGCTAACAACTGGGGTAATTCTCTGTCGAACGAAACCTACAATTTTTATGGTGATGATAATATCACTAACGTAGCAGACGAGCTAATGAACAAAGATTTATCATCATCTCCACCCTTGCCTAAAAACCGTTTTCAACAGAAAAACGACTTAATGACTTCGCTCAACTCGTTGTACAAAATCACCAATGATGTGATTCTGCGCGTCAATGCAGATTATATCCGCGATCAAAAAGAATTCCGGTACGAAACAACTTCAAACTATTTTGTAAACAACAGTAATGTTGAAATAAAAGAAACGCAAGCACCCGAATTCCTGAAAAACACATTGAAGGCAGTTGTTGATTTGCGAATCAATAGTCAGAAAATATATCTTAGCAACACCACTTCTTTTGTGGCTAACAATGTGGACAATCATTTCGGACTGACTACCAGTGGGAATCCGATCCAGCAAAATAGCTCTCATAATATGACGGGCATTCAGAATCAATTTTCGTTACTGAAGAAAACAAGCAAACAGCAATACAACTTTAGCTCGCTGGTTAGTTACAGCGAAATGCCCGATAATAAAATGACATTTGTAGGTGTACCGGGTGTTACGGGCGAATTTTACCAGGCGGGCAGTGGCAAGTCGTTTTTTACTTCCAACAAGACATCTTTTGGGCACGATTTAAGCCGCGTATCTCAATTGAGTTTATCGCTCGCCTTGCAGGCAAACTACGACCAGATTCATACACAACTTCAACGAGGTGATAGTACCGTACTAAACCGGAATCAGGGTTATAAAATAACAACCTCGGTGTCGTCGGAATACCGTTTACTTTCGCTTAACCAGCGTTACGGATTTACTTTAGGGTTGCCTGTGTTCTTTTATAATTTAAACTATAAAAACCTGATCAACCCGAATGCTGATTTTAATTATAATATGCCCTTTTTCAGTCCGAAGTTAAGCGCGCATTATATTTTTTCGGCTTTTACAAAGCTGGAATTGAGCAGCGGAATAAACAATAGTATCGGTGACATTACCGATTTCGTAGTGAATCCCATTCAGTTGTCGTATAATCAGCAAACCAGTAAATCGGGCATCTTGGCTAAAAACCGTGACTTCTCGTCCCGAATAAATATTGAGTTCAAGAATCCGGTGGAACTCTTCTTTTCCAACTATTCGGTTTCTTACAGCAATGTGCAGCGTAACATTCTGGGCAGTCAAACCATCAATACCGGAATAACCACTGTAGGAATAACCACGTCGGGCGTGTCCGATAAAAACACGTCGCAAAGCATTGCTGTTTCGGGCAATGCCAGCAAGGTGATTAGTGCCATTGGCACAACCCTGTCTTTGCAATCCAACTATAGTTTTTCAACAGGAACCCAAATCCGGCAGGGAATAAAAACGGATATAAATACGAATTCTTTCTCGGCTACTCCCAATGTAAAGACACAAATAACCAAACAACTGGAAATAAGTTATTCGATGAATTACAGTTTGTCATCGCAGAAGGCTAGTAATTATACGGCTACTTATCATCAGCAGTCGCATGTAATATCATTATCCTACAATCCTATTGATGCACTGGTAATTTACAGTTCAATGGATTATAGTCGGCGTGAAATAACAACGGATAATTATAAAAACATGCAGCTTTTTGATGCCGGTGTACGTTACAAGCGCAAAAAGTTTGAAACAGAACTAAAGCTGAATAACCTATTGAATACAAAAAAATACAGCTATACTGTAGTCAACCAACTGGATATGTTCTCCTATACATATTACCTCAATCCGCAGGAAGTTGTCTTGATTTGTAAATTCAATCTGTAATTAAACAGAATCATCTGTTAGTTAATATCTATTGACTGATATAGAATATTTACTTAAATAAAACAATAATGATCTCAAGATATATATTGATTGATAAAGCAGGAAAGATTATTGCTAAATGGGGCGGTTATTCCGAAGAAAATGAAAAGGATATGGATAGAGTGCTGAAAGAGATTTTTGGAGAGTGAGTTTTTATTGATTATAACTGCATATTATCAATCAAGTAGTGCAGTAAATGAGTTTTTGTAGATCAGTGATAAGTTCAGTGCACGGTGCTTATAGTTGCCATTGAATAAACAAAATAAACGATGTAGCTTTTAACTGCTATATCATAACTTTAAAATTGTAATGAATATGAAAACATTAAAAATGAGCCTTGCAAACATTCAAGGCAAACTCAGCAGAGCTGAGATGAAAAAAGTGATGGCTGGTAGTGGTATTGGTGGTGGTAGTACATGTTCTATAAAGTGTCCTAATTCTACTGAAGCTGTATCTATTTCAGACTGTTCAAGAGAAGCTGCTACAGAAAAATGTGGAGGTGATCCAGCAGGTGCCACTTGTAATTGTGGTTAATTTCAAAATTATCAGGACTAAACCGATTGGTTTAGTCCTGATTTCTTCAAATTAATAATTCTTGAACTAAACAAGATATATCATGCTAAGAAAAATATTAATAACAAGTTTCACATTTTTTACCCTCCTTTTTTATTGTCAATCCAAAAACTCAGTAAAAATTCATGGTGTTATTTCGGATAGCACCGTTAGAAGCATTCGATATTTTGATTTGCAACCAAGTTTTCTTAATCAATTTTATGACTATAATTATAAAAAAGTTATGGTAGTAGATAAGCAGGTCAACCTGAGTTTTAATATTACTCAACCACAGCTTCTAAATATTTCACCACCGGGATATTCATGGAGTCAAACTGTGTTTATAACTCCAGGTGACTCTGTGTCTTTCGAAATAAAATCCAGTGGAAAAAATAATTATTATTTACTTTTCTCAGGCAAAAATGCAGCGCACTACAATTTCAGCAACTTGGTTCGTCAGCAATTCTACGTTAAGGAAAGACCAATTTATCACAAAGGAGATGACTTAATGCTATACAAACAGGCTCTTGAATTATGGTTAAAAAAGAAAATGGAGTTTCTCTCAAAATATTCGTCAGACAACAAACTTTCAGATATGTTCCTTAATTATGCAAAGGCTGAGATATTGAACAATTTTATTTGCGACTTGTACTTGCCATTGAATATATATAGTTTTAAGAACAGAGAAATGCCACAAAATTATTTTAAAGACGTACATCTCGAGGAAAATAGTTTGTCTAATGAGTATAAGATGGCATTAGTATATAAATACATTTATCATTATACGGAAAATCCATTAGATGATTTTGATTTAGTCTACAGTAATATTAAAAATAATTTTACGAAACAGACCCGTAGTTTCTTATTAAGTTCAATGATTGGTTATTATTCATCCAATCAACAGATAAATTACGAAAAGAAATTATTAAATGCAATACGTCAGGCTCCAGAATTTATAAGTGATTCATCTTACCTTGAATATATAAAAACATGTAAAGAGTTCTATATAACAGCCAATCGCCCCTTCCCGAACAAAGTATTGAACAACACCTGGTTAAAACCTCTTAACGGGGGTCAAAAAATAACGTTAGTGCAACTCCTTGATAAGTTCAAAGGAAAAGTTCTCTATATTGATTTTTGGGCTAGTTGGTGTTCGGCATGTAGACAAGATATAGCTGATTCAAAAGACACAAAACAGTTTTTGTTCGACAACAAAGTTGAATGGATTTATATCTCAACAGATAAAGATGAAAAGGCATGGAAAAATGCCTCCATAAAGGACGGCACAACAAACAATCAATACCTTTTGCTTGATGGGGCAAGCAGTAATTTGGCAAAACTCCTAAACATTACGTCAATTCCTAGATATTTACTTATAGATAATAAAGGCAAAATTGCGAAGGCTTCAGCACCACGTCCTTATAATAAGGAACTAAAGTCTGTTGTAAAAAAATATGGACAAGATAAATCTGTAATTACTTATTAGGAGTTAGCACGTTAGTAGTAAGAATATTCAATTGTCTCATTTTGACTTAAAATAAGACATTTAATATTCAAGACAAAAGTAGAGTAGAGTTGAAAAAAGTTTTGATTGGAAGTAGAGAAGCTTGCGGAGACACATTTTGCAAAACTGATGCAGAATGCTGTCAGTTTTATTCTGAATTTATTTCAATTTATAATTGGTTTGGAAAAGCTTGACAGTATTATTGATTTTTTACTGAGAATTTGGTAATTTTATTTAATCGCACAACAATCATTGACACAACAATCATTAGTTTCCACGAATGATTGTTAGAATATATTTTATTATGAAAATTGCTATTATTGGAACTGGATATGTTGGCTTGGTATCAGGAACCTGTTTTGCAGAAACAGGTAATCAGGTAATTTGCATAGATATATGTGCTAATAAAATATCTAAATTATCAACTGGAGAGATCACCATTTTCGAGCCCGGGTTAGAGAAACTATTTCTAAGAAATTTAAAGGAAGGAAGATTGAAGTTTACAACCAATCTATCAAAAGGAATCTCCGATGCCCAAATTGTGTTTTTAGCTTTACCTACACCGCCCGGCGAAGACGGATCTGCTGATCTTAAATATGTATTTGTAGTGGCTGAAGAGTTAGGCAAATTAATCACAGATTATGTAGTTGTCGTAAATAAGAGTACGGTTCCTGTGGGTACTGCCGAAAAAGTCAGCATGGCCATATCAAAAAATTATACAGGTGAGTTTGATGTTGTGAGTAATCCTGAATTCTTAAGAGAAGGAGTTGCTGTCGATGATTTTATGAAACCTGATCGGGTTGTTATCGGAACTAGATCTGTACGTGCTAAAAAAATTATGAGCGATTTATACGCACCTTATGTGCATCAGGGAAATCCCATAATCTTTATGGATGAAAAGAGCGCTGAATTGACGAAATATGCCGCCAATTCATTTCTGGCGACTAAAATCTCGTTTATGAATGAAATTGCCCAATTGTGTGAAAGACTTGGTGCAGACGTGGATATGGTTCGTCGTGGAATTGGGAGCGATGAAAGAGTTGGGAAAAGATTTTTATTTCCGGGTATTGGCTATGGAGGAAGCTGTTTTCCAAAAGACGTACAAGCATTAATTAAATCGTCAGAAGACGTAGATTATGATTTTAGAATTCTAAAATCGGTAGAACATGTGAATCGAACTCAAAAGCTACATTTGTTTATTAAAATAAAGAGGTTTTTTAATGGCAATTTAATGGGAAAACATTTCGCGATATGGGGATTATCATTTAAACCTAATACCGATGATATTCGTGAAGCGCCAGCTCTCTGCCTAATTAATGCATTACTGACCGAGGGTGCAACCATATCTGTATACGATCCGGAAGCTATGGAAAATGTGAAACAGATTTTTGGAAATAGTATCCATTTTGCTGAAGGGCAATACCAAACTTTAGCTAACGCTGATGCTTTAATAATTGCAACTGAATGGAACGAATTTAGAACTCCCGATTTTGACCTAATAGGGCAGAAAATCAAGAAGAAAGTCATTTTTGATGGACGAAATGTATTTGCAATTCAGGATATGAAAAATCTGGGTTATCACTACGAAAGTATTGGCAGACCTTTTTAAAAGATTAATTATGGCTAATAAAAAAGTTTTAGTTACAGGAGGAGCCGGATTTATTGGTTCGCATCTTTGTGAACGTTTGTTGAATGAGGGTAATGACGTTATTTGTTTAGATAATTATTTTACCGGGAGTAAAAGTAATGTAAGACACTTACTTGATAACTGTAATTTTGAATTAGTGAGGCATGATGTAACCACTCCCTATTATGCAGAAGTAGATGAGATCTACAATTTGGCTTGCCCTGCATCGCCTCCCTATTATCAACACAATCCCATAAAAACAATGAAAACCTCTATCTATGGAGCATTGAATATGCTGGGATTAGCAAAACGTACAAAAGCTAAAATACTTCAAACTTCTACAAGCGAAGTGTATGGAGACCCTCTGGTTCATCCGCAACCGGAATCGTATTGGGGAAATGTAAACACCATTGGTATCCGATCATGTTACGACGAAGGAAAGCGGGCAGCTGAAACCCTTTTCATGGATTATCATCGACAAAACAATGTAAGAGTAAAAATCATACGTATTTTTAATACCTATGGTCCAAAAATGAATCCCCATGATGGTCGTGTAGTTTCAAATTTTATAGTGCAAGCTTTGAAAAATGAAGATATTACTATTTACGGCGATGGCACACAAACGCGCAGTTTTCAGTACATCGACGATTTAATTGAAGCAATGATTCGTATGATGAATACTGATGACAAGTTTATCGGACCGGTAAATATTGGGAATCCAGGTGAATTTACAATGCTTGAGTTGGCTGAGAAAATTATAAATCTGACTAATTCAAAATCAAAACTCGTATTTATGCCATTAGGCCAAGATGATCCGATACGAAGGCAACCGATTATCAAAGTTGCTTATGATAAACTAGATAGCTGGGAACCTAAGGTTGATTTAGAAAACGGGCTTCTTAAAACAATAGAGTATTTTTTGAATAATATATGAAGCTCGAATATAATTGATAATAATGAAAATGAAAAGCATCACACATAATAATAAAAAAGAAAAAATGGAAAAGACAATTGCAATTATTACTTGTTGGTACGGTCCGTACCCATGGTATTTCTCTTATTTTATTCGTTCATGTAAAAATAATCCTACTGTAGATTTTATCATTGTAACTGAAAATCAGGAATTAATTCCTGACAAACCGGATAATGTAAAGATTATATATAAACCATTTGATGAATTAAGAGCAGAATTTTCAGAGAGATTAGGATTTACTGTAAATCTGGAATTTCCATACAAGTTATGTGATTTTAAACCGGCCTATGGTTATCTTCTTCCTGAATTAATTGTAAATTATGATTTTTGGGGTATGGGAGATATTGATATTATTTACGGTGATATTCGTGCTTTTGTAACTGATGAAATTCTTGACACATATGATATAGTTAACAGTAGGCATGATTTTATCACAGGTTCATTTTGCTTGTTTCGAAACAATGAATATATAAATACATTATTTAAACAGAGTAAAGACTATAAATTGATATTTAGCACTTCGGCTTATGGTGGTTTCGATGAATGCAGTTTTTTATTTATACCATTATTCAACGGAATGTCAATTCTAGATTTTCCCAACAGTCAAGAAAGTATAATGCATGTAATAAAAAAAGCAGAATTTGAGGGAAAACTAAAAGCCTTTTTTGATTTTATTATATTGGAAGGTCTCCCGGGTAAGATAAGCTGGACAAATGGTAAGATTTTTTATAATGGTATTTTTGAAGCAATGTTTTATAATTTAATCAAATTTAAAGTGGCGTGTAAAAAGCAAACAAAATTCAATCCCATTCCAGACACATTATATTTTACTCCATCAAGAATATTAGCAAAATTACCTAAATGAGTTTTCCACACTATCACCAGCACGATGCTATGGACTGCGGTCCTACCTGTCTACGCATGGTTGCTGCACACTATGGACGCATTTATTCCCTTCAGAATCTGCGCGAAAAGTCACTTATTACAAGAGAAGGTACATCCATGCTTGGAATTAGTGAAGCGGCAGAGAATATCGGATTCAGAACGACAGGAGTAAAAGTAAGTTTCGAAGAATTAATGACTGCTCCGCTGCCGTGCATAGTTCACTGGAATCAGAAGCATTTTGTGGTGGTATATGACATAAAAGCCCCCTCTAAATCTCCCCTCTCCTCAAGGAGAGGGGCTGGGGATGAGGTGATTTATCTGGCTGACCCTGCGGCCGGAAAGGTAAAATATACCCACGAAGAGTTTTGCCGTTGTTGGTTAAGTACTAAAGATGGAGGGGATGATTTGGGGATTGCTTTGTTGCTCGAACCATCGCCCAACTTTTACGATCAGGAAGATGAGAAAGTGAATCGAAAAGGTTTTACATTTCTTTTCTCCTACCTCCGGCCTTACAAAAAACTGGTTTTTCAGTTGTTTATGGGGTTGCTTTTCGGCAGTTTATTGCAGTTGATATTGCCATTTCTTACTCAATCTATTGTCGATTTTGGTATTTCGGCGCAAAATATCGGGTATGTTTACCTGGTATTGATAGCCCAATTGGTTCTTACCTTTAGCAGTTCGGCTGTAGGATTTATCCGTGGTTGGATATTGTTGCATCTAGGCACACGGATAAATATTGCGCTTATATCCGATTTTTTAATTAAAATGATGCGGCTACCGATGGGTTATTTTGACACCAAGATGGTGGGCGATATACTGCAGCGCATCAACGACCATACGCGTATTCAAAGTTACCTGACCAATTCCAGTCTGAGTATTCTTTTTTCTTTTTTCAATTTATTTATTTTCAGCATTGTATTATTTCTGTATAGTTTTAGCATTTTTGCCATCTTTTTTGTAGGAAGTTTCTTGTACTTCAGTTGGGTATGGCTTTTTATGAAACGCCGTGCCGAACTGGATCATAAAAGCTTTGCCCAAAACTCGGCAAACCAAAGTAACGTGATACAACTAGTCACCGGTATGCAAGAAATCAAGCTGAACGGTTGCGAACAACAAAAACGTTGGGAATGGGAGCGAATACAAGCTAAATTGTTCCGGCTTCGAATCAAGGGAATGGCTCTTTCGCAATACCAGGATTCAGGAGGTGTACTGATAAACCAGACCAAAAATATTATTATCACGGCATTAGTGGCTAAACTGGTTATCGATGGAAAAATGACACTGGGTATGATGATGGCAGTACAATATATTATGGGGCAGCTGAATGGTCCGGTTGATCAGCTTATCTCATTTTTACGTGAAACGCAGGATGCCCGACTGAGTCTGGAACGCCTTAGCGATGTACACGATAAAGAAGATGAAGAAGGAAAAGATGAACAACTTATCCGTGAGATACCAACTCATAAAGACATTACCTTTCTGAATGCCACTTTTGGATACGATGCTACTTCTATTGGTGAACCGGTTATCAAAGGAATTCAGTTGAATATCCCTGCAGGAAAACAAACTGCTATTGTAGGCACTAGTGGAAGTGGAAAAACTACATTAATAAAACTGTTGCTCGGCTTTTATCCACTTCAAAAAGGCGATATTCTGCTTGGAGACAATAATATAAAAAACTATAGCATCCGCGAATGGCGCAAACAATGCGGGGTGGTGATGCAGGACGGATTTATCTTTTCGGACAGCATAGCCAAAAACATAGCTCCGGGGGTGGAAATAATTGATAAAGAACGGTTGCTAAATGCGGTTATCACTGCTAATATCCGCGAGTTTATCGAAACATTACCGTTGGGATATAATACTATAATTGGCAACGAAGGACATGGATTAAGTCAGGGACAAAAGCAACGAATGCTGATTGCACGTGCCGTGTATAAAAATCCGGCTTTTGTTTTTTTAGATGAAGCTACCAATGCATTGGACACGAATAACGAACGGGTGATTATGGATAACCTGCAAACATTCTTCAAAGGACGAACATCCGTGGTGATTGCCCATCGCTTAAGTACAGTCAAAAATGCAGACCAGATAGTGGTATTGGAAAAAGGTGAAATTGTGGAAATAGGGACACATCTGGAACTCACCAAGAAACAGGGAGCATATTATTGGTTAGTGAAGAATCAATTGGAATTATAACCCCCCCAGCCCCTAAAGCGGAGAAAAAATATTACTGACTATTGCTTGAAAATCTTATATGATGAACAAAGACAAGAAAATAAAAGACGAAACTAACTTAGTTCCCCTTCAGGGGTTAGAGGTCATCGAACTTCGAAGCGAAGAAGTGCAGGAAATTCTGTCGCGTCCTCCGCATGCGTTGATTCGCAATGGAATAACGGTTATTTGTAGCGTGATATTGTTGATAGTTATCGGGAGTTTCTTTTTTCGGTATCCCGATGTAGTGCAGGGTGATATAATTATTACTACCGAGAATCCGCCCGTATGGTTGGTTGCCAAATCTACCGGAAAGATAAAAGAACTAGTATGCTCCGATAAACAGGAAGTAAAACAGGGAGACATACTGGCTGTTATTGATAATTCAGCTTCGACAAATGATGTTCAATCGGTACATAAATTACTTTTAATGGTTAAGGTAAGCGATTCAAGTTTCTATATTCCCAACGAATTACTGGTCAAGTCATTTGAAATGGGGATTTTGCAGTCTAACTTTTCAGCTTTCACAAGGGCTGCCATGAACTACAATAACTTCTTAACGCTTAATCTAACAACGCAAGAAAAAACTTCGTTACAAAAACAAATTGTTCATCGGCAGATTTATTCGTCCGAGCTTCAGAAACAATTGGAAATGAAGAAAAGGGAACTGACCCTTTCAAAGTCATCATATGAAAGGGATAAAATTTTATTTAACCAGAAAGTAATATCTGCTTCGGATATGGAGAACGCAGAACAAACCTATTTGAACAAGCAACAGGATTTACAGCAATTGCAAACGTCCATTTCACTTCAAAATGTTGAATTTTCGTCAATGAAAGAGTCAGTGAACAAACTTTCCATACAATACTTACAAGAAAAACACCAACTGTTTTCAGAACTCAAATCTTCACAACGGGAATTAATGGCTGCAATTGAAAACTGGCAACAAAACTACCTGTTGATAGCATCACAATCGGGGGTGGTTACATTTAACACATTCTGGAAACGAAATCAGAACATAAGTGCGGGAGATAAGGTTTTTGCAATTGTTTCGCATAATCCTGGGCAGCTAGTTGGTAAGATAAAAGTACCGGCTTCGGGTTCGGGGAAGATACAAATCGGACAAAAGGTAAACATTAAAGTGACAGGTTATCCTTACATGGAATACGGCCTCCTACAAGCTACAACCAATAATATCTCTTTAGTATCCAACAACGATTTTTATGCCGTAGAAGTTGATTTCCCCAAAGGCTTGCGCTCAACAGTCAATAAAGAAATGAAGTTTACAGGTGAAATGAGTGGCACAGCGGAAATAATAACAGAAGACAGGACTTTGATTGAACGTTTATACACCCCAATAAAACTAATAGCAAAAAAATCATTTAATTGAGTATTCTTTCCATTTTTGGATATAAAATTGAAAGAATAAATATTTGTTACTCACTTTCTTCAAAAAAACATCCATATATTGCAAGAACAAAGAATGATAAAAGAAACTCCTTCAAAATCAACTAAACGTGATTCTGGAGGAGTTTCTTAATTATAAAAGTTCATCAATCGATGATTTTCAAGCCTGTACCTTTACGATTTATTTTTTTGTTTCGAATGCGTAAATAGCCACTTGTTTGTAAGTTTTACCCGGTTTTAGTACCGAAGTTGGGAAATTAGCATGGTTTGGTGCATCTGGATAGTTTTGAGTTTCCAATGCAATTCCACATCTGTAGTTGTGTTTGTCGCCACGTTTGCCGGTATCTACACCATCCATAAAGTTGCCACTGTAGAACTGAAGTGCAGGT
>Ga0302215_10000195_pt1 | contig 45724 bp, 64 predicted proteins | sample II_Fen_N3_1_FD_194580 | JGI IMG/M metagenome (GOLD analysis project Ga0302215, IMG submission 194580) | Peat permafrost microbial communities from Stordalen Mire near Abisko, Sweden - II_Fen_N3_1 | ecosystem: Environmental > Terrestrial > Soil > Wetlands > Permafrost | place: Sweden: Abisko... | reverse complement strand
ATAATCAAAACCTTCTCCATCATATGTGGCTATCTGATAACCTTCATCACACCACTCAGGACATCGACAAATACATAGTTGTCCTTTTTCCGGTTTTTTGTTTCTTCCTTTGTACATATTATTCTACAATTTTTAAATACTGACAACAATATGAACCACTGAAACCTTCCAACCAAACTACATTGTCACCACACATCCATTGAGGACCATGAGTCACATCCCATACCTTATCTTTATACTTCGGAATATCGCCTTCAGCTCCGGTCATAATTACTTTAGTTCCTGGAATCATTGATAACTGACGTTGATCTTCCAAGTAAGCCATGTGAGAAACGATAATTCGACTTGAGTATTTACCAATTTGAGAGAATAAAACCTTTGCCGGTTTGTCTTTACCAAATATATTGGCTGCAAATGAGTTTATTTTCGCCTCAGTCATAACATCTTTTCCATGTTCTGTTTTCATTTCGATTGCATCATCGAATTCTTTTTGTGCTTGAGCTAGTGTCATAATGTTTTGCTTTAAAAATTAATTGTTAAGTTGATATTTAAAAAATTAAGTTGATATAAAAAGGAGTCGCTTTTTGACCCCGCAAGACTTTCGGCGTTCTAAATTCACTATCACATAAATTTTAGATTTTATGTTTTGTTTCACTCCTTTTTATATGAGTTTGGAGAGATTGTATTTAAAATGTTGTATTCGATACTTCCTGACGCTTCAGGAAGCCTTAATTCATATTGTGTTGGTGCCAGTAGTTCACCAGTGAAGCATTGTTATGCAAATCAAGTTTACGAAGCATATTATTCGTGTGGTTTTCTACGGTCTTAGGACTCAAGTAAAGTTCGTCGGCTATTTCGATAGTTTTTTTCCCTTGAGCAATTAGTCTTAGAATGCGAATCTCAGCATCGGAAATTGAAAAATTCTCTTTAGGCTCACAGGTTTCTTTCCACTCTTTACATTCACCGGCTAATGGACATTGACAAAATTCAAAATGAAAATTACCATCACTATCAATATCCAACTTATTATCGTGTGCGCCCAGGTTACATTTTATAAATCCACGTGTAATCCGAAATTCTAAATATGTTTTGTTTTTTGCACTCTCTATATAGCGGTTATAAAGGTTTTTATATGCCCGTGGGTAACGATCACGGATTACAGCAACGAAGCTGCTGTTAAAGTCAAAATGACTTTCTTTTAATATGTAAGGTATTTCACCTTCCGGGCGATTTTCTACTTCACCATCCGGGAGTGCCGAAAACTCAAGATTCTTTAGATTCATCTTCCTTGTATTTATTTACTATATTTTCAATAGCATCAATTTCTAATTTTGAGTAATTTTTGTTATTAATTTTGTAATAAAACGTTCCTCCCTTAAACCCACATCCATTATTTATAAGTTTAATCAATACACCACGCTTTTTTGTGGAAAGCGTCCTGTAGTAGGTGATAAACTTCATTATCCGTTTTTTTTCTTCTTTTGTAAGCATGTTGTTAGTAATTATTACTAAATTAGTACTGCAAAACTAATATAAATATCAGTACTGACAAACATTTTTATCAGTTATTTTTAAACTATTTATAAGCTATATGTACAATCTTAACAATATCAAAACTTTAGCTGCTGACAAAAAGGTGAGTTTAAAGAAAATAATTGAATATTGCGAAATTAGTGAGGGTGGTTTTTATAAATCGATCGAAAATCAATCGATGAATATCAAGACTCTTGATAAGATTGCAGAATATCTAAAGGTGAGTGTGTCCGAATTGATTAATGATAGGGTTGAAAATGTACAGTCAAAAGGACTAAAGAAAATGGGAGTCGTAGCGACCCCAGTAGAAGTTTATGAGCCGGAAACTGATGTGGCAAAACTTTACAAAATTATGTTTGAGCAACAAGTTGAAATAACTGATCTAACTAGAGAGTGCGAAAGCTTAAAAAACGTCATTGCGCAAGGAAGGAGTGCCAACGCAGGGTGAAGATGTGGATTCTTTACCCAGTTTTAAAGGTGTCTATTATATATTTAGCTATAGCTTAACTGCGGCAGTATTGCGGCAGTACTTAGTAATCATTTCTAAAATAGTATTTTATTTAATACTGAAACATAGCGTTTTAAATCCTTTTTATTGCGCCGAAAGGGTAAGGGAGTATCCCTCTCTCTCCGCAAAATAGTATTTAAAACGTTGTATATCACCGATATACAACGTTTTTTGTTTTTATACTGCGGCAGCAATGCGGCAGTACATGGTCGAAATCCTACCAAAAACGATAAAACGTTGTCAAACAAAAGCTTAATAATGTTTAATTATTAATATGACAACAATTAACAACGATTTTACTATCCAATATATCCCCGCACGAATTTGCGACGGAAAAGATTTGTGCATTAAATACTATGCCTGGCATCCAATTGAGAAAAAGCTCAAACGCATTGTAATGCGGTTCAACCACCTTAAAGGGAAAATGAATAAGACGGATTTGACACGTCATATTCGAAAAATAGCTAACGATATCAACGTTAACCTGGCCGCTGGTCGCAATCCTTTTATAGAGGCTGAAACTCCAAAAGCATTTCATAAGCTCAGCGATGCGATCGAGTTATTTCTGAAAATGAAAAAACGGGATATGCGTGTGGATGGATTACGTTCTTATACCTCTTATTGCAAGAAATTAAATAAATGGTTAGAGGATCATAAACTGAAAGACTGTTTTGTTATATCATTCACCGGTGATATTGCCCTGGAGATGATGAATGAGTTGTCATTAAATGAAGGATTGAACAATCGTACCTGGAATAATCACTTTGTTTTTTACCGCTCTTTGTGGAACTGGATGATTACAAACAACTATTGCAAGTTGAATGTATTTGAAAATTTTAGCAAAAAAAGGGAGGATGACAAATTCAGGATGGTTATTCCTGAGCTATCCCACAATCGGATATCCATGTATTGCAGAAACTTTATGCCGGCAATGGAAATAGTGATTGATTTGGTTAGAGCATCATTTATACGTCCGAAAGAGATTTCATTGATTCAGATCAAAGAAATTGATTTGTTTAAAAAAGTAATCTTTATCCCGGCATCGAAATCAAAAACGCACCGTGATCGATTTGCCTACCTTCCGGACTGGTTGTGTGCCAAAATAGTCGATACTTTTCACCTGGATAGATTTTCATTGGATGACTATTTTATTGGAAAAGGCCTTAATCCAGCAAAGACAAATATAAATACCAGAGATATTGATAAATTTTGGAATAAGATACGTAAGGATTTAATGCTTCCGGATGAAATGCAATTATATAGTTACCGGGATACAGGAATTACATTTTTGGAGGATGCCGGTATTCAACGAAAAGTAATTCAAAAGCTAACGGACCATACAAGCGAAAAAATGGTTGGCAAATATATTGGCCAACCATCTCAAGAACTAATCGATAATGTAGTGAGTAAAATTACGGATTAATCCAACATTCTGTAAAACTTCCCGAGTACCGTTTTCTGCTTATTCGATTTTTCACGCTCAAAAGAAATAGGCATATACTTCCGATTGCTGTACATAAATAGATTATTAACAGTGATATTGGGGTTATCCTCTACCGTGAAAGCGTATTCCATAGAAGTGTCCAGAACTGTTGTATTATAGTAATCCTGAATAATATGATTTAATTTCAGCGTAGTTACAGCCCATAATCTATACACATTTTGAAGCCAGGTATGAGAATTATCCAATTTGCAATTAAATTCCGGAGAATCATCAACGTGCGAAAATGGATATGGGATTGTCAACATATTACTCAGCGATCGGGATGTGACATACATGCCAATTTTTCCGGTAAACAACGAAACTTCAAGTTGTGATGATCGTGGAATATCTTTCGACGCTTCTAAAGTTGCAATAAATTTGGCAGTAATAGGCAGATAATATGAATTACTGGCTACCGGCAACTGATAAACACATTCAAAACCTTGAGAACCTCCCCCTGATAATACATAGCTAACCGTATGCTTTTTTACCGCCATTGATGCCGGAACTATATCCAATGTCATTACTTTATCATCACTGGTACCTGAACTTTTCATCTTATTAATAAGACAAATGTCGTAACCACCTGTTCGGCTATTGACGGCCCAGGTGATTTCATCAATGAAGAATTCTGATACAGTCGTAAGGCCATCACTATAATCCCGGACAAAATAATCATTCATTGTAGATAAATCGCGGTAAATAATCAGTTTATTCCCAATATCGGCAGTGGCAATGATATGGTTACGCAACAATGTATAACTGGCATATTCCTTGATTTCACACTTCAACATAAAATCTTCCGTCAGCTGCTGGTATTTATACCAATTGCTCGTATTCGTTGGATAAGAAACTTTAGTCCACTTATACCTGTCAGACAGATTAGAATTAGCGTCAAAGGCACGTTCATAACTATCAAGAACTTTAGTTAATAGTACCGTTTTTTTATTAGCGATATTTGTTGACGAACGAACGATATCACAGGTTCTTGTTTTTGGATCAATCACAAAAGAAACATTATAACCATTTTCGATTGCTGTAATAAAATCGGAAACGGTCATGTCCGGAAGCGCATCGGCATATTTCAATGAGTCAACCGTATTGATCAGATATTCTTGCTTTGCACGTTCATCCAGGTTCATTGCATTTTCACCAAGTTTATAACCCAACAATTCTGGCAATTTGTTGACAAAGTACAACAAATAAGGTTGCATGATTATCTTTCCTTCAATACCATTAATCACATATGAGTTTGCCTGTATATCCAGCGTGTAATGGTTCAGGATTTCATCTCCAACTAACACTGGAGTGCAGACAAATCCATTTGTATAACTTGGTGTTGTTATGCTATTCAATGCCCTGGTATAATCAATTTGATTTGGAACTGATCCAAAGTCCAATTCCCAAATCTTTTTTTCATTTTTGGCAATATACTTTAGTTCGGAATTTCCGGCAATAAATTGAAATGGAACCTCAATGTCAGTATTCTTTGAAATAATGATAGTTCCTGAGTGAACCACACCATCAATGATCAGACGCGCATCTGCTGTTTTTGTGATCGTTGTTATATTCAACCGGTTCAGGAATTCAAAAGCAATTGCATTTTGAGCCTCCAGTAACGATACGGTCATATCTAAAGAAAATTCACCATTTGTTGTTATCTCCGGATTTTGTTCGTTCCAGTTGAAACTGAAATCATCCGGAAGAAGTAATTCCCTATTTTTTACAAAAAACTGTATCATCCTTGTGCATTTTTAATTAGTTGGTTGTATTCATCAAGTTTTTGTGCCACTCCATTTCTTCCTGAAATACTCAAATCAGTTTTAATCCCTTTTTGAATTTCTGCTAATAATGCGGTTATTACTGAATTATTCCCCTGCATGGCCATTTGAATTGCCCAGGCTAATTCTTCCTTACTGATACCAGAACCACCACCGGTACCGGCCGCTTGCATTGCTGAAGCATATCCACCATCTGAAAAACCTTTTCTAACTCCAACTACCCTGGCAATGTCTTCATTGGTGATCCGCGCCACTGTGTTTGTTTTTTGAGCGTGGTCAATCAGGTTGAATACTTTCCGCATTGGTGTATTGCGTACTGCATCCTGATTGGCGACGAACTCACCGGCGTGAACAATGCCGGCAGGTTTATATTTATCACCTGGCTCAGTAAAACCACCTGTATAGAGTTGCTGAACGGCAGTACGCTGTTCATTGGCCACTGCTATTTGAGCTAATCCGGTAAGACCTATTAATCCGGCAGCAATTGGGCCGGCAATTGGTCCTAAATCTGCCAGTGCTTTCATAATGGCCACTGCTGTATTGGCACTGATTTGAGCCACACTGATTGCAAAGTTCGTATCAGCATATTTCTTCTGAACCTTTACTTTTTCGGCGGCAATTTCTTCCTCAATTCGGGTGGTTTCATCTGAATTACCCTTTGCTGCTTTTAGTTCAGCTGCGTATTTATTGTCCACGGCCAACATTTCGGTTTCCTGAATGGCAGCAACAAGGTTTCCGGCAGCTTGAGTAATTTCGGCAATGTCTTCAGCTACTTTTTTTGCTTGAGTAAGTTTTATTTTGGCAATATCACTTTCATAGCGTTTTACGGAAGCTGCTTTTTTCTTAGCATCCTTTTCATAGAGAACAAGTTCTTTTTTATGTGCTTCCTCAAGGTCTTTTAAGTCCTGCTCATATTCTTTACGTTTATCCCTATACGAGTTAATGCCATATTTTTTCTCAATCTCCTTGATTTCTTTTTCAATCTCCTTTTTGTCGGCAATGCTTTTACGGAGAATTTTCTTTTCTACTTCGCTTAAATCCTTGTCAGCGGCTTCTATTTCTTTGTTGGAAGCTTCAATGGCATCTACTCTTTCCTTATCCGATTTGTAATGAAATGAAGCAATATCCCGGGCATGTTCTTTAGCAGCATCTAACCTAGCTTCAGCAAGTACCTTATCCAGGGCCAGAATTTTATTGTCATGTTCATCTTGAGTAATGACATCATTCTGCAAATCGAGTTCAATCTGATCACGCTGAGCATTGTCATATAATACGATTGCATTCAACCTGGCATCCTGCAATGCCTTCATTGACTCCAGACTCAATTTTTCGGCATCGTCCTGACGTTTTAGTTTTATATCTTCAATTTGATTCTGATAATCAAGATACTCCTTATCTGATTTTTTGTACACATCCCGTTTTTTACCCAAGGCTTTTTCATTCAGATTGACCATCTTTTTTGCATAAACTTCCTCACTGTCAAGATTGGTTTCATGACGTTTTTTTAGCTTAATTTGTTCTTCAGCCAACCATTTATCAATTGCATCCAATTCTTTTTGTTGTTGGGCTTTTATTTCTTTATCAGTTGGATCAGTTGGAGTTCCCTTGGGAACATTTGTCGGTTTAGGTTTTTTACTCAATTCATTAAACTTCAAATTGGCATATTTAAAAGCTGCATTCGCCTGTACAATTTGATTATTATAAAATTCGGACTGCTCAGAGTTACCATCCGCAATTGCATTTCTCCTTTTCTCTGAAATATCTTTCATTGTTGATTTCCAGATGCGCATCTGACTTTCATAATAGGCAGGTGTATTCATTTCATCCGACTGAGAATTATTATCAACAACTTTTGTTTTCAATTCGGTGGCTTTCGCTTTATAGTTTTTAATGTCGGCGTTCAATTTTGCATCTTCCGCTTCCAATTTCTTTATTTCTTTGTCGTGATCATTGGTACCATCGGCGCGTAACTCTTTTAATTTTTCTTGAATTTCGAGTTGTCTTGTCATTGCTTTTACAGCAGCATTCTCAAACGACTGACTTTTTGCACTCAACGCAACATTCTGCAGGCGTAAATCATATTGTTCGTTTACGTCTGCCAATGCTGCTTTTAGCAGTTCATTCGATACTTTTTCTTTGTCAATAAAAGAAATAAAGCCAGGGAACTTCTTGTTTAATTCGTCAATCAGCCGGCTACGGGTAGCCTCATTATTATTTGTATTGGTAATTGCCACTACAAGTCCCTCCAGTTCGGATTTATTTTGCAATAAGGCTTTTGAATTTTGTTCCAGAAGTTGTGTCTGATCATCCATTATCTCCTTATAAATTTGAGTAGCTTTTTTATTTTCTTCGTTGGCTTCCCTCCATTTATACAAGGCAATGACAATGGCTGCAATGGCTACACCAACGGCAATGAATGGATTAAGTCCTAAGGTTGCAAAGAATTCCTTTGTAGCTAAATTAGCTACTCGGGTTGCACCGGTAAGGTAACCGGTTACAGCTACCTGAGCCAGAGTTGCAGCTGTAGTAGCTGCTGTCCAGGCTACTTTTAATTTTTCAAGTACCATTTGTGCCTGAGTAGCTATCCATGCTCTGTTAACCGCAATGGCATAAATGGTCATGGTTGTTGCCAATGTCAATAATAACCCTCTATTTTCTTTCAACCACATAGGAAGCTGAGATAAAGCTTTGATCATGTATACAGCTGCATTGGTCGAATGCAGAAATGCTGGAGAAAGTGATTTTCCTAATGTTTCGCTTGCATCTAAAAACGCCTTTTTGGATTTATCCACTTTGGCTTGCATGGTATTGTTTTGAATTTCAAATTCTTTGACAACAGATGTTCCGGCATTGAACGATTTTAGTGCAAGTGATTGCTCCGTGCCTAAGCTTTTATATTTACTGGCCAAAATAGTGATTACACTGGCAGCCCTGGCACCGTCAGCACCAAGGTCTGAAAACAAAGGAGCTAAATCAATTAATCCACCTTTTTTATTCAACTGCTCAAAAACCATCAGTAAAGCTGCATTCATATCTTCGCCTACTGCTTTCTTAAGTTTTGAAGCCGGGATACCGATCGCTTTGGCAATACTTTCTGATTTAGTGGCCAACGTACCGATAAACTTATTCATGGCTGTAGCACTCATTTCTACCTGTTGAGCGTTCTGATCCAAAACAGAACCGAAACCAATAATTTGAGGAATAGTCATTCCGGCAGCAACACCCATACCCGAAAGTCGGTTAGTAAATTCAAGCAAATAAGCTTCAGAGGCTGTACTTTTTTGGCCAACCTCATTTATTGCGGACCCGACGGCTAACATAGATTTTTCCATACCCATTTTCTCCTGGACTCCGAACATATAGGTTAGCTTTCCGATATTCTTCACAGCATCCGCGCCCAGGTCATCACCCAACGATACCTGGATAATATCAGCAGCTTTGGCGAATTGCAATAAATTATCCTTACCCTCTACTCCTAACTTACCGGCTTCACCCATTAACCGGTTAAGTTCGTCACGGGCGGTGCGGGTATCCATTTTTTTCAGTTCATCATTTAGCCCGGCAACACCGGCGGCACTTTCGCCTGTATATTTTTGAACCTGACCATATACATCACTCATTCGAGCGGCTTCCATGGCTGCCGATTTCAATCCTAAAACTACACCCAGGAGAGCAGCTGCTCCAGCTGCAAACATTTGCCATGATTTGTTGGTAAAGTTGGCTAGCTTTGTAAATGCACTTTCTGTAACTTTGGACTCGTTACTGATAGCCGACATTTCAGTTTTTACCGATCTTAATTGCGCCTGCAGTTCCTTCCACTCTTTCGAGTTCCGTGCAATGGAAGGACTACTCAACTGTTTGTCAATTTCTTTTTTGGCTTTTACTAAATCAGGCATAGAAGCACCCGACAAGTTATCCAATACCTTTTTCACGTCAAAAGCTTCTTTTGCCATTTGCTTCATCTGCTTGTTGGTTGCAGTCAGTTCCTTGGTGAGTTTTTCGAAAGCCTTACCGTCACCGGCTTCGTTGGCTTCCACTAACCGCATTCTAAGGTTTTGTGCCTTTTGGGCAAGTGCGGTAAGTTCCTGTTTTGCCTGTTCCCCATTGAGATGTACGGTACTGTTTGCTGTTTCGTTTTGCATAAGGTTGATAATTAATTATGCAAATGAAATGATTCGGTAGGATGAGAAAAAAGACAAAAAAAAAAACCGTCCTAATCTCACGATCCGGAACGGTTTATCAACTTAACTTTAAAATCTAATACTATGAAAAACAAAAAAAGAACAAACTATTTTTTCAATCTAAACAAGTTCAATATCCATACAAACAATTTAGCATGCCAATCGAACTTTACTATAAACCATACCAATACAGGAATCAAAATCCCGATAAGTATCCAAAACCACCAATAACTTACCGGAACTTCTTTACTTTCCGTGTTACTTTTCAGATTTGCATTCACTTTTTGTAAACTATCAATGCGCTGCTGAAGTTCTAGTTTATAATCAATTTCAACATCAGTATTTTGCGCCTTCTTTATCTGTGAAGTTTCACCCTGATTTGTTTCCTTTGAATTGTCCGTTTTATTCGTGATAGTCAAATCACTTGCAATGGGAGGTGTTCCCGTTTTCGGGTTGATTGGTTTAGAAGTATCGTATGTACGAAGCCTGGCTTCATACTGAGCTGTCAGTTTTTCAATTTGTGCCAAATACTTCTGAGCACTGGAGTCAACCACAGCGGTCGATTTATCTACCGTTTTGCCCGATTCTTTTACTTCAGTATTTTTTGACACTTCAGTTTTCGTATCGATATTGGATTTTAAATCCGATGTTGTTATTTTTTTTGTTCCGGAACATCCGGCCAGAATAATAAGAGCGAGGAATAATATGATTTTTTTCATAATCTTTTATATGTTGAGTAAGCGTTTTTCATTGAAATATCGTATGGTTCACGGCAATACTTAGCCGCTAAGGCTCTAAATCCGGAACCGTTGTAAATGCTTGCAACACCATCCCAATCGTGCGCCTTGAGTGCTGATTGCAGTTTTATATCGGTACTGATAAACTTACATATCTGCCAAATCTGACGATCCAGACTCAATTTTGCATCATCCCACATCGCGTGAACTGAATCATATCCCAGGCTTTTCCAGTGAAATCCCATAATTTGACCTAATCCAATGGAAGTACATTCGAGTGCTGCCTCTTTATTCAACCTGAAGGCATCATTGAAAGCAATCCATTCTTTGGATTGTACATCAACTTTATTGACGGACCATAATCCGGAAGGTGCATAATGGGTAACTTTTCGATACCAAGCCGGTTCAAATTGGATCAGTATTTTTCCTGTATCTTTAGCAAAACCACAACCACCGGTTTCGACTTCTATAAATGACATTATCGCAGCTGCTTCAATCTTGAATGGCATGGCTTCCATTCTTACCATGGTTATTAATTCTTTCATTTCGCTTCCTCCTTATTTTCTAATCCGGATAAATCAATATCAAAGTGCCGTTCAGCCTTATCGATCATGACCTTTTGCAACACTTTTGCCCATTTAGAGTCGCTGCATGAACTTTCATTCTCCAACATTGACCACAATTCTTTGAAGCATACCAGGAACGCTACATAATTAGCCAGGTAAATATCCTTATACATCACTAAAATATACTTTTCGACTAGAAATGCCAGGCAAATTAATGCCAGGGCAATTAGTGACGTGATAAGGACCTTTCCAAACTTCGAGGATTGGAATTTTCCACTTGCTTTTCCTGTTTTCTTTTTGACTCTACGAGCCAGTCGCCATGAAGTAATGCAATCACCGGTAATGAAAGCCATAGAAATTAAAATAAATGGAAGTGTCGGCTCAAGAATAGCAAGAAGACTGGCTAATATGGATAAACTCCATTTAAAAATGTCTGCAAGATGACAGAGAATCCACTTGTATAATAGTAGTAGATAGGACATAATTATAAATTAATTGATTGATTTATTAGTGCAGAAAATAAATATTGGACTTTTAGTTTTTTACGCTACCCCCGTGGTGTTTCCGTCCTTAGCAAGCAATAGCCCAATTGCGGTAGTAACGCTACCTACAAGTGTAAAGGCTTCAACAGATAGTGAGCCTGTAGTTTTTAGGTACGTTGCAACGGCGATGATTAAACCGGCGATAGTTGTTTTCCAGTTTTTTACCAAAAAATTTAAAATTGCTGTTTTCATATTTTTGTTTTTATTAAATTGATAATTAATAGCCCATTCCCGTAATTATTAAACCCATTGTCGATCCGGATACTTTAGATAAAATATTTATATTCAGCACACCTGGAGATAAAACAGAAGCCCTTGCATATATTACGTTATTGCTGTTGTCGTATGCATTCACTGAAAGATTTAATACTGTATACCCTGAAGGTATTGTCATTCTAAAATTTATATCTCCAACCTGAGTAGTCGTTACTGCACCATCAGCATTAAATGATATTACCGATCCAATTTTTTGATAAAAAAAAGCCGGTACGACTGCCGCTGATATTCCAACAAGATTGGATGTTGTTGAGTAAAATGTTCCTGATGAAATACTTGAATCCACACTTCCGTCAGCCTTCAAGAACTGAGATGATGTACCAGTTGGTGTTTTAAATGAGGATGCATATACCCCTCCATTTATAGATAATTTATTATTAGTTATTTCAGTTCCTGTTGAATATCCAATTCCGACATTACCATTATTTTTAATTCTCACCTTTTCATCAAGAGTACCAAAAGCTGTTGATAGAACCATATCTGCTGCATTAACATAATACCCGTTAGGTTGAACCATCTTTATCCCACCAACAACGTAATCCGTATTAGCAAAAGTTATACTATTACCAGGATAATCAATTTCGGCACCTGTGTTAGGATTTGTGGGTCTATCCCCTCCGAGGGTAAGTGCTGAAGATGGATTTTTAGTTCCTATCCCTACCTTTCCAGATAAATAAATATTACCACCATTTCCTCCTATCTGCACAGGTAGGGGATTATTAGTTACGAACTCATAGGCATCTAACTTAATATCAGTTCCATCATTATATAGATATATGGACTTATTTCCGGAGTAAGCACTTACCCTTTCTGTAGCTCTTATAGTTGATGAAAAAGTGGCTGCACCAGCTGAATTAATAGTAAGTGCCTGTGCTCCATTTTTTGACCAAATATGCATATTGCCACTTACATCACAATCAATTTGATTTTGATAAACGCCATTGGCAAATAATGATAAATTCCCGCCTGTGGATTTATCTACCTTAATAACGTCACTCCCAGAAGTCCCATTAATCCAGATACTTCCACTTTGAGCGGACGCTGGATTATTTTGAATTGCATAAGTTCCATAATTACCATCATTCAGTATTGTTTTCCATGATCCAGCTCCACTAATATTAGTACTCCTGAAAACCAAATTACCTCCAATATTAGATCCTATCTGAAGATTATATCTACTGTTTGTATTATCCGCTGCCCAATTTGGTATATTTATGAATCCAAAATCTGACGCATTAGGGGCGTTAGTAATTGATGATCCATTATAAAATCCCGCCTTAAATACTAAATTCATATCAGTATTTGATATAGAATTATACGCTCCGTTATAACTTCCTGATACTATCATTTCAGGAGTAAGCCCTCCTACAGATGCTGAATTACCTGCACTTGTTATATATCCCATCGGGTTAGTTTGATCGTAAGGAGTATATCCCAACGCCCCTATAATATTTCCATAACCGATACTTCCAAGTTTATTATTGAATAAATTCCAATCAGATACCGTTATGTATCCGGAATTAGATGCATTTGCAGCTCCCAGCTTAGTTTTGATACTTGTCAATGTTTCATCACCAGTGTTGCTTCCGGATACGGAGTTAAGTGCAGAAATATTACCATGAATATCCGTTGAATATGTTCCTGAGGCCTGTTTTCCTGCAAGTGCTGATTGAGTAGCCGTTGAAATAGGCTTATTCAAGTCAGTAGTATTATCTACATTTCCCAATCCGATATCGGACTTTGACAACGAAATAACCCCGGTATACCCATTCACCGCATCAACGGCCCCTGATGTGATATAAATGTAGACACTACCAGACCATCTATAGGTCTTATTCGTATCCTTAGCAACATAAATTTTACCGGTTTCTCCAGTTACCGGAAATGATGCCAGGTTGGAAGCCTCAATTACGTCATCCACATAACTTGGAAGCTGTGTGGTGAGTATTATGCCATTGTTATCCAATGTGGCTACCCCGTTAGCAGCTCCAAGTAAAGAAGTAGCCACTCTCGCTGTAGCATCAACCGCATTCACCGTTATATTTTGAGTGCCATCAAACGCCACCCCATTTATTGTCCTTGATGTCTGAAGTTTTGTTGCACTTCCCGAGTTTCCAGTTATGGTCGTCTGATCACCTGTATTACTACCACTGAGTGTTGTAATTCCAAGCTTAGTTTTGAGACTTGTCAATGTCTCATCACCGGTGTTGGTTCCGGATACGGAGTTAAGTGCAGAAATGTTACTGTGAATGTCGGTAGAATACGTCCCAATAGGCTGCTTGGTGTTTATTCTGGCCGATAAATGCGACGTATCAGTTTTTATTGAAGTCACTGCCCGTACAGAGCCATTACCAAGCAATACACTATCTACCGTTGAGCCTGTTCGAATAAATTTAGGTGAGGTGATGTCACCCGTTACAATCACTTTGTTGAACCTCTGTGGCGCTTGTGCCGATGCAATAATCGAAATCAGTGCAAATAGAAATAAGATTGCTTTTTTCATTTTAAATGTTGTATTTAATTATTTGAATTTTAATTGTTCCGCCTGAAACATTTATCTGTAAGAATCCAGGATCGGAAAATTTAATATTTGCCGAATTTGGATATAAATCCTGCCCATTCATGTCTCCAGTATTTATTAAAGGTATACTTGTTGTAGGATCTCCTGATTCGACAAAAATGTTTATATCTTTTATCCACGTATTCCCAGGGATAGGGATATTTATATTTTCCGATGATACATTAAGGTAAAGTATCGATTCTGAATTTAAGGCGCTATCTCCTTTTAACGAAGCAACCCATTCCGCTTCCGTCTTAATCGGCACATCGGTGGTAGTTGCTTTATAGCTTTGATAGGCTGAATTATATTCAGCAGTAGTGTCATCAGATACTTTAGTAATCCAGTAGACTACATAATAAGGCGGGCGGTTTTCGTGAGCCTGTCCACTGCCGGAAGTAGATGTCACCCCAGCAGTTGGAATTGTATCCACCGCTTTGAGGACATAACAGTTATTATCATCCCCATTAATATTCCCTGTAACCCTAACAGCGGCACGAGCATTTGGCCAATCTGCTAATTCAGTATTGTTGATTCCGCTCGTAATTGAGAACATTTTATGATCATGTGCTCCATTTTGTGCTGCAATCAAGGACACCGAATTTGCGCCTCCGGTATTACCACCTTTTCCATAATTTTCAGTTACATCAATGGCACTGGCAGGAAGTGCAGCTTTGCTTGAGTCGTAACCAATCAGGAACCGGCTTCGATAATCCGGAACTACCACACCATTGATTGGTTGGCCGTTGTTTCCGTTGCTCAGCACATAGCCGGCTGGAATTTCAGCAATTGCACCGGACCATACAACGCTCATACCTTTGCGCACGCCTGTAGTTGATTTAGAAACGGCATCCTGAATTAAGGCGGCAGCTGCCGGCGAAATAGTAGTTGAAAAAAAATTGATCATATTTTCCAGCATCACACCAATCCTATTGCTAGAATTTTTATTGATAGAATTCTCATTCTTTATCGTTTCGGCGGCTGCTAATAAATCATTCACTTCCATTGTTCCCTTGTTTTTTCTACAAATAAAATGGAATGAGGAAGCAAAAAAAAAGACACTCAGAAATTGAGTGCCTCCATAATGATCAGTTGGAAATCTTCCCCGTACAGCTCGGCTCTTTTTTCGGTAAGTACTTTTATTGAGTGGTACCATGATTTATTATACCATGGCTTTCGTTTCCTTCCTGATCCGGTACCGGCATCTGCCATGGTGACTCCACGACCTACACCCATATCGACCATGCGACCATAATAATTGTATGCGTAAACGATTTTATCGACATCCCCATTAGATTGCGTCACCACTTCAGTGAGGAAGGAACTGAACAACTCACCGGTATCGCGAACCTTGAGCTGTGCAATCTTATCCTGCCATATCGTAACCATCATTTTTGCCCAGGCACGATAGTAGTCGTTTTTATTCCCAGTCGTTTGCATCGTATATCAGTTCTACCGGTTCGTTCAGGGTAATAATGAAGTAAATTCCGGTAGTTCCTGCCGCAAACATGCCTGGTACCTCGTGGTAAGGTATGCGATTTTTGTCCAAATAGGCTAAATCTGCCACAGAACCGGAATCCTTAATCAGTTTTGCTAATAGTTTTTTGTGGATCAGGCGGGTTTCGTTCGTTTTTTCTTCCCGATCGATCTGATTTTGCAAGTCGTATTTTTTCAAAATATACACTACGACCGATCTGCGGTTAAAGTAGCCTCCACCCTGCTGAATAGTCACACCATCGTCGGTATCATCAACGGCCAGAAAAGCAGAAGAACCATTAATATCGGAAAGAACATCTTCCAGATAATTTAGCCCGGTAACACGACAGAATTTATAATCTGCTTTGGTCAGTTTTAGTTTTCCGGTTAGGTTTTCAAAGTAATCTACAGCATTCCACATAGTTATTTATTCATTAAATGATGAATACACCCAAAATTCTCATGAGTATAAAGATTCTCACACCCTATTTTCCCGTTTTCAATTTTATTTTGAGCTTCAACTTCATTATCCCAATATTGTAAGTCATTATTTAACTCTGAACATTGACCGATTGAAGCATCTTTATCTTTATCAGGCCAATTATATATTTTCTCCCTTTGCCAATATTTGCATAATGAGCAAATTTTCAATTTTTCCATAGTATTTATGAGTGTTTAGTTCTTGCTTCCAGTTCTTTTGCTTCACGACACTTATCATCCATTTCACTCAGGGCACTCCATGCCGGTACTGCCAACACTTTTTCTTCTTTGGTTACATCGCCTTCAGTAAGCATCCGTACCTGATTGCGGACAATGCCAAGCATATCAGGTGCTGTACTGGGATCATCATCGTCCACATCTACCCGATTAAACAGGTATTTGAATTTGGCAGAGAAGTATTCCTTAATGCCAATAAACCACATGACAACCATCAATTTTTCAACCTCAGAACAGGTTGACATACGTTTAATTGATTTATAGGTCAATTCATTGCTGTATTCTTCACCAGGAATACGAAAGAGTGTAGCCATTAGTTCATATAAGTGAACTTCTGATTTTGTGAAGATAAACGCCTGGTAATAGTTCTCGGCATCCAGGTACTGAAGGAAAGTAATATCACGCAATAGTTCCTCGCATGGTCGGTACTTCCCAATCTTAGCCAGTGGACGTATGCCTACATATCGCTTTGTCACAAAATCCAGTGTTTTGGCAAAACTATATGTTTCTTCAATTGTCATGGAGAAAAATCCCTTCAGGTGTTTTTTTGCGAAATAATATACTTCGGAAGTACCTCCTATGGCTTTTATGCCTGTGAATTTAATAAGGCACTTTGTCCATATCGATTCTTCCTTGTTGCCTTTTACTTGCAAGTTAGCTACATAGCGCACTTGCTTTTCTGTCATTTCTGCGTAATTACGCGGTGCAGTTAAGTCGATTGTTCTCATTATATTCCTAAAAAGAAGGTTGGATCAGTTTGTTTATTGGCATAGCTGGAACCAGGCACTTTGACCTGGGCTTCAGCACTGTTTTCATAAGTAGCATTCCCAACTAACCCTTCATAGATCATCCGGAACGAGCCTGATTCAGCTTTCAATTCTTCATTACGCAAACCGTTGGCATATTTTCCCATGACTTGTTTCATTTGATTCAAAACAAATCGGTTAGAATCTGTGAGCGTATTTTTCCGAATCTGATCAATGATTTCATTTACAATTGGGTTGCCAAATGTCAATCCAATTACATTATTCTGGCAATACATCAAATCATTTTTATAGTCCAGGAATGATTTACGTTTCATTTCAGACTGTTTAAAATAACCCTCAAAATCAATCCCTGTATTGAAAAAACAGTTTGTCAAATCTTTGAATCCTGCAAATTTTGTCCACTCAGTCAAAGCGGCTGCCGTTTGCATGGTGATGGTGATCAGCAAATCGGTTGTTCGGTCAATTACTCTGTCGCACCATTGTATCAGGCGTTCCACACGTTCTTTGCTGGCCGGAACAATGTTACCGCCATTCACAATACCAAAACCGTTGGCTGTTTGAATCAAGTCAACAAAAGGAATTGCATTCCGGTAAGCGGTTAAGGCTATCAGGTTACACAGTTGTATACGAAGCAATGCATCTTCCTCCAGTGATTCAATGTAAGAGTATAAATCCGATCCGGAAAGTATAGTTTTAATTTCAGCATCTGCCGAAACAATATACGGTGCAATGGCTTCAAATTTTGTTCCTGTCGCTGTTGGTACAGATTTTATAAAATCAGCAAGGGTTGTTATTAGCATGACTATTTCTTTTTTGCAGGTGGTGTATCGTTATTTTGGTTGTCGCTTGTTGGTTCGGCATCCGTTTTTTTGTCGAGCGTTGTCAACATCATAAAAGGTATATCATATTCGATATCCCATTCATTGTAATGCTTGATAACGAAATAAGGCTCTAACAAAATATCTTTTGGAGCTTTCTCCAGGCCTTGTTTCATTGTAAATAATTCACGGATATTGGACCCGTTCATATTGCTTGAGCTTTTCCCTGGTGTTGCTCCAATCATGCTTGGGTGATTTCCCTGAGCATAGCAGGCCATTGATGCACCTTCCTCGATATCTTCAATCCAATCGCCACCCTCTTTAGTGTTATTGACTAGATTAATTTTCACCATGGATTGTTCCTTACCGGTTGGGTCGATCCAGAACCCCGAGAACCAAACTTTGCCGGCATTCTCCATCCCGGACAGGAACGTTTTTATGTTCTCCTTTTCCTGTTTAATACGTTCTTGCTTTTTCACAGGGTCAATTATGTTTTCCTGTTCGCAAAGGATATCCCAATACTTCACATTAATTTCTACCTGATAGCGAAGTACTAAGCCATTTTTGAATTTTGCTTTTTTTCCTGCAGGGATTAATTGTTTGATATCGTACCAACCCGAATTAAAGAATGACCAATAATAAGGAAATGGATAATACTTATTGCCTGGAATCGGAATCCGATTGATCATGGCAAACTTTCGGGTTTTAGTTGCCGGTTGCTTTTTACCGTCATCGTTGGGTAATTTTCCCATACGCACCATCAGGTCACCCAGCGGATCATCCACGTCCAACAGTTCGAGTTCTTCCCGATCGGCAAGTTTTGGAGCACCTTTTTCCCAATTTCCATAAAAAACATGTTCCAATGCCCCGGTTTTAGGATTGCAGGTTTCCAATCGGCAATAAAGAACATCTTTATGTCGAATCTTCACTATCTTTTTACCGTCACCACTCAATATCAGCACTGAAACCGTCCAAAAGAAATGTTTCATATCCGTTTGTTGCTCAAACAGATATTTAGTAGGTCGGTTATACTTGAAGAAATCAATAATTTCCGTATCAGTCACTTCCGATTTATCCTTTTTGGTATAGGTCAAGCCCTGGGAATAGGCTGCCAAAATGTTGAAATACATGTTCGAACTCATAACTTCATCCTTCCTGACAAGTTCAAGAACTTCATTTGGACGCAAATTACTGTCACCCCAGGGAACATATCCGCGAAGTCCTTTTGACTCGGGCATGGCTATTGGAACAATATCGTCGGTATCGAATACCGTGCGACCTTCATTTATCACTTCCAATGCTTTGCGCCCATCCAGAGCGATACTTAAGTCATATATTTCTGTCATAGTGTCTAAATATAAATTTCTTCGTCATTAACTTCAAAAATGCTGATAATCCTTACTGTGCGTAATTCACGGCTCTCTACAAAAATCAAATTTGCCGTATTACGTTGAAAATTGGAGGAAGTACACACCACGTTGTTATATGTCAATATTTCACCCGTTGTGCCCTTCCATACCTTACAATTAAAGGGTTTTCCATCCCTTAAAATCTTTCTTAAAAAGCTTGTATGTATCATTGTTATTCAAAACTTTCATCAAACGTTTCGTCGAATATTCCCTTAGCGGCATTTTCAAAAATAAGATGTATGATTTTGGGACCACGGTAATTAAAAGTGAAAGCTTGCAGTTCGTTTGCTTCGCTATCCGATTTCTCCACACCTACTAGCGTAATTTCTTCACTCATCCCGCTGACACCTGGCGTGTACAATCCAACCGAGTAACTTTTCACCAGGTCATCAATCCACTCCATTTCCACATCACTCAAATAGCCGCTATTGCAAGTTTTCTCACTTACAAAGTCCTGTGTTATTTTCCGGTAGTGATTTTCGATATTACCAAGGTTGAATTCATTCGTTTTTTTATTTACAGTCAGTCCGGTAGCTGTGAATGTTTCCAACACACCAAAACTGTTGATGTAAACGAATGACTTAGAATAGCGATAGGTAGTATTGTCCACTAAAAAAGTGTATACACTGGTAAGAAAATCAGTACCTGTCAGCCAAATATCGTAACTTAAAAAAGTAGTACTTAATGCTAGTCCGGAAACTGTCACTACGACGCCCAAGGAAGCGTTGAACGTTGTTACCCGATCGACTGCTGAAGCTGCTATGGTTTGGAGTACTCCGGTCTTTTCGGTTATAACTGAATCAACAAGGTAATAGGCTTTGTAGTGCACTGTTACAGCACCGAAAGTAATTCTTTGCAAAAAGGAAAGATATTCATTGCGTGTCTTGGCAGTACGTTTTTCCATAAATGCCCGGGTAAGAAAATTCAGTTGAGTCCAGGGACCGGCAATAACATCCACATTCGCTTCGCATTTCAGCACGCTGAAACTACTTGAGTGTGTTGTCACTCCTTGAGTAATGGTGTAGGAGAAATCGAGTAATAATCCGGAATCTGTGAAATACTTTTCTACTATTTCGCTCAGGTTACGAATGCGGATATTTCCGTCGGTATCAAATACATATTTTTCACTAATAATTACTTCTGCCCCCTTTTTAAGTTCAAAAGTAACCGTAGTGTCTACATCGGTATTTATCAGAATAATATCCGGTATCGAATGTTGAAAATATAGTGTACCGTTTCCTAGTTCCTGCGAAATTGTCATAAAAATAGCCTTTGATTAATTTGATAGGACAAATTAAATTCAAAGGCTAAAGCAAAAAAAAGACACAAAAAAACCCCGATCGAGTTTGACCGGGGTTTAAATATATAAATTATTAATGTTCGCGAAGTTCCATTGCGCTATCTTTTCGCATGAGCCATACCGGAGTGGCATCATCAAAATCTATTGAATAGCCATTTGTGGCCAGATATGATGCAATTTCATTGGTAGATAGGTCCGCCATTGGTCGGATATCGAGCTTTATTTCTTCACTCGTTTTGCGGATCGTTGCATTTTCTTTCGATGCCGGTTGGAATTCTCCACAATACCGGGAGAGGATTACAAGGCGATAGTCCGTAACTTGCTTAGTCTTTGATTCATATTGTTCTTTCAGAAATTGTAGCAACTTTGTTGAATCTATTTTACCTTTCGCCCAACTATTAATCAGAAATTCATCCCATAAGTATCTATCTCCGGTGTATTTGCCGTTTTCCGTCACGCTGATAATTATAGCGCCTTCAGTACCTGTATCTGCAATTTCAGAAATCATATCGAAACATTTCTGTACAAACTCATCGTTATTTTCGAAGGAAATATAATAAGCTTCGTCATTGATCATTATTTCTGCTTGTTTCATGATTGACCTCCTTCCGTATCAGTTATATTTGCAGTTTCAAATTCCTGAATGTGTAATGTCATGACAACGCCTTTATTAATCAATACATACACCATTTCGCCAACGCCTTGGTGAATGGACATGTCAATTTTCTTACTGCCATTAGCCAGTTCGCTAATTACATCGAGTACGGTGTGACTTACCGAACGTACATCTGTTTTTTTCTTGAAAATCTGATGCATTGATAATGCATCTTGCTCAGGAGCACATCCTGATTGTGAGGTTTGTTTTTTCATTTTGAGATTGTTTTAGCTTTTAGCGGTACTGAAAAACGGCTGTACCTTCCCGTTCGCTAAAACAATCTCTATGAGCAAGCTCAAAAAAGAAAAGGAAATACAGCCGTCTTATACGGTATGGGGCATAAAAAATGCCCACAGAATAGGCAACTTATAGAGTTGCTCAGTTTGAAATTGTTTTAGCGTTGCAAATATCGGTAGTATTTTTGAATTGACAATGCTATACTGAAAGTATTTTACAAAAAATTACCAATTATCTACTTTGCTATCAACTTTATTCGTCGAAAATTTTAGATTTTCAACTTCCTTAAATAAATTATTGGATAATAATTCAGCTTTAACCTTTATATCTTTCCAAACTTTATTACTATAACTTTTTGCTCCCCATGCGCTTGGTCCTCCAAACTCATCAGCAGTCGTAATTAATCCAACCTGACAAAGATTATTATTTCCCGGATTATTTTCATGAAAAAAATTAGTAACTACAACTTTAAACCTACCATCTTTTATTTGAAATTTAATGGTATGCTTAATTGTTCCATCATAACACATATATGATAGTTTCCCAATTGAGTAGTCTTTTCTTGGACTTATAATTAATAAACCAGCTTCCTTATCATCTACTTCAATAATACTTTTTGCTGATCTATAATTCATTCCAATCCATTCCTTCAATCCATTATAAATGGCATTACTTTTAACACTATCCACTTTAATTACTTTTTCAAAACTTATAGGTTCTTGAGCCATCAAACAAGGATACATAAAAAGCGATACTATCGCCAATAATAAAAGTTTTTTCATAAATATATGTTTAAAAATTAAGTTGAACCACAAAGATACAAAATATCTTAACAAAAAAATCCCCGAACTACAGCCCAGGGAATAAAACTCTATAAATTATTCATTTTCAACTCTGCCCTTTATGGGCGTTTTTCCGCCTTTTGCTACTTTTGGCGGGACAAAAGTAGTCGAAAAACAGTACTTCACCCCTCTAAATTAGAGCAGTGAAGCCACTTTTAAGCCGTTTTAAGGCACTTTATTTGCTAATTAAACAAATTGTATCGATCGGTTAAAACCTCCATAAGAGCGAAATTTTGCGGGATAAGGTTCGGAATGTCGGTTTTCCCTGGCTTATACAATTCAGTCGCAATATTATAAATATCCCACAAGCTAAAAACAGATATTTCCTGGGCTTTTTCCAAATAATCTTGTGTAAATTGGGAAATTTGGCTTTGTGTCAATGGGTAGGTTTTAACCTCATTTCTCAAAATTGAATTATCGCAGTCATGCGCCACCCGTAACGATGTAAGTAATCCAATAAGCTGGTAAACGTCATTTTGTGTACAATTTATTTCTTTCATTTTCTGAAGAATACGCAAATCATTTTCCCTGTATTCAAAAAAGTTAGACATCCAATTTCCTACAGATTCAAAAAGCTGTTCATCCGTAACCTTGTCAGCTCCGAAATTCGATGCGATGCGCTCCTTATTTAATATACACTGGTTGTGGCAAATTTTGACACACGGACCAAAAGCAATTTGTATGCCTTCCTGATGATAGGCGATTACGATGTTCGATGTCATTTCGGGCGTTTCTCGGTCGTTTATCCTGATAGTTGTATAAACACGTCTAAGGATGTGCGCTTCAACTGAATTTATACCGTGGATTGCTTCCACCTGTGGTAGAACTACAACGCCGGGGTTTTGCCGGCTGTTATTTTTGGCTGCAAATATTTCCTCAATATTATAATTAAGTCCGCTATTTCGGCAAATATCCGCTATCCTATTGATAACCTGATAATGATATACACCCCTTAAAGGATTTCCGTAAATATCATTTTCTTTGTGCGTTTTCCGTAAAGTTTCAAGGTCTAAAACTTCGATATTATTTTTTTGAAAATCAAATATTGTATTCATGGTTATTTATTATTATTAGAGTTATAAACTTGTAAATCAGAAAAAAGAGCAACTAACGGAAAGAATTTAATTTCTTTTTCCTTTCCGTTTTCGGTGATGGTTTTTGTGATTTGACTTCCCCACAAATAAAATGCTTTTTGCCCTCGCTTAACTCGCATTCCTAACCGTTCCCACTGCTCGAAAGTTTTAAACTCCTGATGTCCTTGTTCCCCGTAAATAGCTTTTAATCCTTCATTTATAGTTTTGATGTTGCCGTTGGTTTTTAATTCGGCTAGCGGCTTGGATATTAGTTTTAATTCCGTGCGCTTTGCTTGGATATTCGATGTATTATTCATACTTTTGTGTCGCTTTAAAAAATTAATTGTTCGCAATTGTTTTACTCCCTCGTTGGTTGTCCCCAACGAGGGAGTTTTTATTTTAGGCGATTTCCCGCATTTCCTTTTCTACTTTTCCGATAGCTTCCGAAAATTCATCTTTACAGAATTCTATTAACCTGCTAATTGTTTTCGGGCTGTTACTTTCAAAAATCTCACCGTGTGCATCTTTGATGATGGCTGATGCTGTATCACCATCGTGAGAGATAGCAAAGTTTTCCACTCGCTTACGTTTTTCTATCAATGAATCCCATTTAGACGTTAAACGGCTCAATACTTCGCTTTTGCGCTTAATGTCCTCAATACTTTGTATAGGTTTTTCCGTGATGGCTGCCGTTGGTTCTGGCTTTACTTCCTGGGTGATGGCTTCCGTTGGTTCTGGCTTCACTTCTTGGGTGATGGGTTCACTCTTTGCATCTTCGGCGGAAGATTTAAAGTTAATCACTTTAGCGGTTTTTTCTTTCGCTGTTGGTTCTGTGATTGTCATCGTTGGGATGACTTCTTGCACTTTGCGTGCTGTTGAATCATTTTTCATTTTGCTTTAAAAATTAATTGTTAATAATATGCGTGGTTGAAATTGTCCTTTCTCCCTTTCGCTCTGCTAAATTACTACATTTTAGCGACATACACAAGTTTATATAATTGTATATCAGTGTTTTAAGTATCTAAATAAGGAGGTAGTAAGTAAACATCTTAAATAATGCTGATTATATTCTCCAATTGAACCGAAAAAAACTTTTTGAATTCAAAGGTCAAAAATCAAAAAACAATGAAATACAATGAATTTATAGAGCACAAATAAAAAACGAAACATCTATAAAGTTAAACTTTACTAATCGTAATACATTGAAATACAAATAAATGAACCACAAAAACGCATTTATGAATAAAATATTTTTTTGTAACTTGCCTACTACCTACTATATAAAAACAACTTCTTAAATATCAATATAATACATGCTAATATAAGGTAGTAAGCATTTTTTAATAGTAACAAGTAGTAACTATTTTAATATATGTTATGTAATATGGGTACTACTTTTATATATTTATAATTCAGTTAGTTGTAAACTAAAATAGTAAGGTAGTAAGGTAGTAAGCGAAAAACGTATTTTTCGCTCTTATTATATCTTTTTCTTAATATTACATATAACATTATGATAATGTGTAATATAAGATAAATATAAAAGCAAAAGCAAATTATAAAAAAACATTTTTCAAAATTTGGAAATCTGATTTTTGGATCATTCAAACAAAAAAAATCTGAATCATAGATAAATGCTTTTTTTCTACGGCATTACATTCTATTTTCGGGATGTTCTGTTGGCGTTTTGTGGGTGTTTTCCGCCTTTCAAATACTTAAAATGCTAAAAATCAACAAAAACGGACTTCGAAAACCTTTATTTAAGGTTTAACACAGACAACTGACCCCGCCCCGCCCTCTCGCTGACTTGTAATTACCGACCTCAAAAAACGCCTTATATGCTAACACATGTTAATGCATAGGGGTGAAATTAACAAAAACGGGCGGTAATACGCACATTACGGTTAAAATTTTGGTATTCGCAAAATTATATCGGTAATGACCTATCAAATCCCTACAAAATGGATGAGCTAAGCGATTGATTTTGGGATTACATTACATTGCATAAAAAAACCACTGACATTACGCCAGTGGTCTACATGAATGGGAATAAGTAATTACACAAATGAACTGATAAGCCCACCACTGAATGAGTGTTCGGCAGGGAAGTTATTCATCCCGATCCATAACGTGTCCCAGGCATCGGTACCATCGGTGCGGTTCTCCAGTAAGTCTTCGTCACTCTCAGCCAACTTCTCCCCTCTCTTATCCTTCTTGAACCCATCAGGACCTTGGTAGATTCCTGTTTGTTCCATCGCCAGGATCAACGCCTCATTGTTATTCTTATTGATCATAGGAAATAATAGTTGCTTACCCTCGAAGCTCTGACCCTTGAGTGACATGTTGATCAGGTTGTGTTTCTCCATGTGTCCGATCGGTTTGCCAATGTACACGCCTTTGACAGTCCACTTGTTTGCCTTGAATGTATCAATGATAACAGTAGCAAAGTCCTTGTCATTGACTGCATAGTTACTATTGAGTGCTGTTGAGTCATAGTAGTAGACAACCTCATGACACTTGTGAGGTGCATAGTACTTACAGAAGTCATTGACCAACTCTACCAACTTACGATTGTACTTCACAAAGAATGACTTAATAGTCTTCATCCTGATACCTGAGCGTTGCCCGGCAACCAACCAATTGATATTCCCATTATAATCAAACGAGATGCATATGGGTGCGTTCTTGTCCACATCTCCATCCTGAAGGCATGTCATGTTCTTAGCCTTTTCGAAATCATAGTCCAGGTTCTGAAGGTATGAGTTATCGAATGCCGTGTAGTAGTGATCCACTTCTTTCAAACAGTTGTAGAACCCATCTTTCAAGAGTCCAACACGTTTACAAAGGATTGATGTTTGAAACACCAGGGGCGGAAGGTCACGTTTCATTTGCTTAATGTAGTTTTCACCCAGTACCTGAAGGTTTTCAATAGAGCTAAACACATTGTAATCAACTGCAATTCTCTGAAACTGAGCTAAATCACGGCATAATGTACGATAATAGTCAAATAAATACGCTTTTGGCTGAACTCCTTTAGCCTGGAACTCTTTCAACTTAGTGAGGATTCTCCACTTTTCATAGATAATTCCATCTATTTGCTCGATAAGTTCTGGATCGCATTTAGATTCGTAATTCAGGAACCAACTTCCTTTTTTGGTAGTTGGCATGTCGGACACTATCAACATGCTGTGGTGATACGGCAAATGGCCGAAATGGGCAATTGTACCCCCGTTTGCAGGGAAAGTTTCTTCATTTAATTTTACGAAGTTCAAAAACTTGGCCTCATCGCATATAACAGAGTCAAAAGTCTGTGAATTGGATGAACCAACCACGTCCTGGGAAATTATGGGGCAAATAGATCCGTTGTAAACACTGATGGTATTGTCATAACTGGCCGGCTCTGTTTTTGGTTTCTCAAAATGTAAACATTTCTCCGGTTTTCGTCCGATAACGTAGTGAACATTTCGTTTAAACCCCCAGCTGTCGAATGCTTCCAATGTTCCAGGAAGAGTCCTGGTAAGAGCCTGTTGGAATGTACTTGCAATAATACCATGTTTCCCACCGGCCATGCGTTGTATATTACGCAAAAGAAAGGGTGCTACAATGCCGTGCGACTTCCCTAAACGACGTCCACCCACTACAACGACGGTATTGCACCCACGGAACATAACTTGCTGCTGAGCGGCATTAAAATAGACTTTCTGCTTTTCCTTATTTCTCGGCATATTCTTCTAATTGGGCAATGTCAATTTCATCATAGGTAACATCCTGAATATCGCTCATGTATTTCTTCTTCATGGCTGCAATTTTCTCACGGATATTCGCGATCGGCTTAATACCTAAAACCGTTGGGTCTTCGGTAGGCTCGAATAACTGAGGTATGATTTCATCCCATGGTATGCGTTCGGCATCTTCTTTATCCAGCTGGTTGAATTTGGCATAAGTGTTCATTGCTTTAACCATGGAGTCCGGATCATTCTTCAGTTCGGCCATGTTATAGGCTTTTTGAATCTGATTATTGAACTTGAACCGGTGCCAGTCTTTTGATTGCCGGTTGATAGAACCCAGTAAATCTTTGATGATCCGTAAATCTTCGTAAGCGGCCGATCGTTCAATGCCGCTGATATTCATAATGTGTTGAATGATTTCGCGATCTACTTTGGAAGGATATTCCTGCATGAGTGAGTAAGCTGAACGAATGCGAAGCAACCGGTCACGAACTTGTGGTGCCAGGTGTGCCAGTTTATCAGCATCATCGTACAAATGCTGTACACAAATTTCGTATGTTTGTTTTTTACTCATTGACCTGTTGATTAATGATATAGGTTTGTGTAAGTTCTACAGATAAAGGTGATCCGAGTTTTGCCAATTCAATTTCCTGCCGGTGAAGTTCCAGAACTGTTTGTGTTTTGCTCAATCGGTAAGCCCTGGAAGCCTTAGTCGATTTGTCAGCGATATCGCTACGCAATTCATCTTCATCAATATCCATGAGTACAGCGATATCGGTTATTGTCATCAATAGCCCGGCATATTCACTTATTTTTTGGAGTTCAGGACCTGTGTATTCCATTTTCGATAATGCGTTGTATTTCAGTCTGTAATTTTTTATTGATTTGCGGATCAGTAGTGACAATTCCGCTTTCTTCACGATTTCCCCTGGTACAATTCTGGCTACCGGTGATTGATACCTGGTACCTGGAAGATTCAATCAAAACAACCTTAGCGTGCGTTTTTGAAAAATGGATATCGCTCAAAAGATTTTCTGCAAACCTGACCAGCTGCTGTGTTTTTTGGATTGCTTTGAAATCGAGTATCAGGGTGACTTTCCCGATTAGTCCAATTTCCTTGAGCATCCATATTTTTCGGATAAATTCTTCGGAAATGCTAAAGGTTACAATTGTGATATCGGATTTCCCAGTTTGCAGTAAAACCCATTCTATCAAATCGTACAGTTGTATGCCGGTATTTAAATAAGCCCCGACATAATCGGGGCCTATTGGTTTCAATATTGCATCAACTTTACTCACCTGTTGGTGGTTCTGGATTCGTATTATCAATATTAGGTGATAATAAGTTCGGTGTTTCTTCGGTTACTTCACCTGCAGGTAGAATTACTTCTTTGACTTCAGGAACTACTGGAGTATCAACAACCACTTCCGGTTTTGTTTCTTCGGTAGCGCCTACGATTAATCCGAACCCTTTCAGTTCTGCTAACTGATCAGGTGCGAATGTGTCACCATTAGCAATCAATTCATTGAATCGAACCTGCATTTTATCTGCCAATTCGTCAATCTTTTCATTGTTTCCGGATTCGTGTAATTTGCGAAGTTTGGCTTTGTTATCGCTCAAGTATTTGCGAGCTGCAGAAACTTGTTTAGCGCTTAACTTTTCGCCTTCAGGGAGTTTTTTGTCAGTTGCAATAATCACCGGTGCATTGATATCGAATTTATCGTAAGCATCCCAATTTATCCGTAATGCTGAATCAAGGCTCAATAGTTCAGTAAGGAAAGGAAGGCGATCGGATGCCGTTCCGGTTTCATTCAACACTTTCAAACGTTCCTGGATAGAGCGCATGCGTGGATAGATTTCGAGGTTCTTGTCGTAGGCAGTTTTGATGTCAGCTGGTAGTGTGTCATGATCCGGACGTTTACCTTTGGTCTCTCCGGATAAAATACTTTCAATACCAGCCATTGTTATTGGTAAGTTAGCTTCCAATGCTTGAACTTTTTCATTCACCGGTTCTGCAACTACTCTTTGGACTCCAATGATTTTTTCCAACTCGTAAACTACTTTCTCGAAATTCTTTCTATGAATTACATTTTGGTGCAGGATTCGGTTTTTATTCCCCTGAAGCATCAATGTTGCACCTTCTTCGATGGTGCGTGTTGTGGGATCAGCATTCAGCCAATCGTTCACTTTGTCGAAATACGATTTTTCTTTCTCCATTTTTTAATTATTATGGGTTGTTTATTAATGAGATTCAAATGTAACAGCGGGTAATTACATTTAAAAAGACACAAAAAACCCTCACAACTTGCATTATGAGGGTTTCAGAAATTTACGATTTATCGTTACACTCCCGGATTGATAATACCTTCTTCGGTTACAATTTCTCCGGTGTAAAACAGACCAGGTGCAAGGTCTGTACAGGTAACGGTAAGGGTAGTTCCCATTTCGTCAGTAGCAGCTCCACCGAGTTTCTGGTCGATAACCGTTTCGGTCTGATACATGTCATTTCCGATAACGCGCCATTTGCCTTTTTTGGTTTGCACCAAATAGACTAAATCGTCGTTATTTGCTTGCATGCAGAAACCTGAAGCATCTTCCTCCACTCCTGGGTGTTGTAACACCACCTGATTCAGGAACGTTTTGCTGGGTCGAACTCCCTGGCTCTTTCCGTCAACCGGTGATTTGTCAACTATAATACCAACCCTTTGGAATTTAGCTAAAGCAGCTAACGTAAAATTACCCACGTAAGTTACCAGCTCACCCATGTTCGTCACATAAGTTGCCGGAAGTGTAGGCCATGCTACAATATCACGTTTTGCAATAGCATAAACATCTTCTTTGATACCTGGAAGGTTTGTAGTCCCAACGGCCCAATCAAGGGCTTTGTATTTGATCATAATATATTTCTCCTATATTTTTAGTGTGAATAATTACGCTTAAACGAACAATTTTGCAACCAATAACTTTTCTGGGCTTATGGTTTCAAATTGAACACCAAAGAACATAGCAACAACGAATTGTAATATGAAAGCAGCGTGTTTTTCAACAGTGATTTTTTCAGTATCACTTTGTTGATCTACACCAACCAACATATTACCTTTGGTAGTCATGTGGATATAAGGCGAAGCTTTTTTATTTGGCAATGCAACTAACTCGCACATATCGTCCGAACCTTCCAAAAACGTTTTCTTAAACGCAGTATTGTAAGGTAATGCACCATGAGATGCCTGGTAATCGTCGTTGTACATATTGTACACGGTTTTCGAAATGAACATCTTGCACACTTCACCCTGAAGTTCGTCAGTTGCAGCGCGGTGAATCCCTTTCAGTACATCGCAACAATTACTTGAAGTGATAGCAGCTGTCAATTCAACCAGGTTGCCTTTTGCAACTGCAATCTTACCGGAAGTAATATCGGCCTTAGTAATAGTATCGAATCCGTCAAATAAATCAACAGTACCGGTTCCAGCAGAATTACGAACGGCAGACCAAAGAACTTTATTCAGGTTCTTAGAAATCTTTTTAGCTAAAAACACCAATACTAACTGAGTGATAGCAGTATTTGTCAGCCCTTGCCCACTCAATACCGAATCTCCATAGATTGACATCGCTACAGAATTCGGTTCGAAATTTTTGATTACAGAACCAAAATAGGTTTCAAGGTCACGACCCTTGATGGTAACTGAAGTTGAATCCTCACGTTTTGGATCATAAGGACCTATTTCAATGTCTCCATCGAGTTGTCCAACAGTTTCTTTTCCACGTATGCCCATGCGAAGGGACATATGATCCAGTGAGCTTTGTAAGGCAATCACCGGCATCCACAATAATTCTTTGCGATACTTCTTTGCACTCAGTGCAAGTTCTTCGGGGGTTATTTCTACCATTGAAGTAATTTATTTAAAAGTAAATATTTAATAATTATGAAATTGAATCGAACATCTTACGGGCTCTGGTAACGGTGTTCATAAATTCATCTTTACCTTTTTCATCACCTTCACCATCTTCGTCAGTTTCTTTGTTGACTTTTTTGGTACTTGCTCCAGCTCCGGTTTTCAAGTTTTCAACCTGAGCTTCTAACTCGGTGATTTTAGTAGCTTGTGTTGCTACGGTTCCTTCGGCGGTATTAGCGCGGGTGACAGCTGCTGTTGTAGCTTCTTTTTCAGTCACTACATTGGCTTTCTCGGTGGCAATATCAGCTTCTTGCGTTGCTAATTTTGTTTCGATCGATTCAATTTGCGCTTCATTCAAGAATACACCACCATCGGCGCTCTCAAGAGATGGCACATTGAGAACCGCATTAATTTTAATGGGTTGTTTTTTCATTTTGATATTTGTTTTTTGAGTGAATAAGTCTTCGGAGTTAATTCGGTTGGTCGGCATTCCAAGGGCGTTGAACTTGTCTTTTAATCCGGCCATGTTTATTTTTTCAATGGTTGGAATAATTTCGTCGACAAATCCCCAGCTCAATGCTTCGGAAGAATTCATCCAGCCGCCAATTTTCATGAGGTCAAGAATTTCAGTCATTGACTTGCCTGTTTTGGAAACATACATTTGAGCAATAACCTCATCCACCTTGTTGTTTTCGTCAAGGTTTACTTTAAGTTCTTCAATGAGAACTGCCAGCTCATCGGCATTCATAGCTTTGTAAATTTCAACAGCATTCATCGATTTATGAATGAGGTAAAAGCCATTGGAAGCTATCCGCACTCTTTTTGCTTTCAGGTTCATCCATGTTGCTGTTGATGCATTGAATCCATACATGTCAACTTGGACATCACCATGGTCGCCAATAGCTTGGTAAATACCAAGTCCATCGTTCACATTACCGCCAAGCGAGTTGGAACGCATGAAAACCGGTTGATTTTTCAAATCATTCAATTTGCCTCTAACATAGTTCTGAGAATATCCCCAATTGCCTATGTAGCTGTCAATATCAATGTTGTAAGTAGGTGTAGACATAAAAAAAGTTGCAGTGTGGTTATTTACACTGCAACTTTACGGCTATATCAGGAAGGAAAAAAAGACTATAAATCAATAATATCAATAGGTGGAAGGGTTGATATCCACGTTATCTCGTAGTTTACGGCTCTCAGTCCGGAAGGGCTGGCATCGTTCACCGGCGAAAAACTTATTTCAGGGAATGGTTTTTTATCCGTGCCAACCAGGTATTTATTTTTGTATACGTCAGTGAGCCGGTAGGCATGAAACTTTGTTTGTAACCGATGCTGAAGTGCTGAATCTTTATCATCCGATACGACTCCGGTTATTTTTGTTGTATAAACTAACCCGTTGTCGGTTTGCTCGGGAGTGGTATTACAGGAAGATGGTTCGCAAAGCTTTAATTTAGTCCAATTGCCCAGGGCAGATGTAGTATCTCCTGGAGCAATTATTTTTCTGGGAGAAAGTATCATTTCTTCAGCTAATAGAAATTCGACAAATAATATAGTTGGAAGTATTTTTGTGCTCATTAGATTTGTGTTTAAAATTATACGCAATATACTGAAAGTACGCAAAGTATATAAGATAATGAAAGTATTCATTTACGACAAAAACGGCCTCTAAGTCAGGAAATTTTTTATGCGATTCTTATGTTTTTTTGTCTGAAGTATTTTTGTGTTGCCCGGTTATGAATTTGCGCTACCGTATCCCAGTGTTTTTCGTCAATGCCATGTTTCTCCATAAATGAATAAATCAACGTGGCTCGTTTCACATGGCCATTTTTCAGGGCTGTAATTTCAGTGACCAGATTTTTTTTAAAAAGTGTAGAAAAACTTTCTATCAGGGCGTTCTTTCCGGTATCGTGGAGATAATTATAATATGCCGGGTCCTTACCTTTGAAATATGGAATTGGTATAGTAATGTTAGAGCCTTCTCCTGTATCCGGTAGTTTGTTGCAAGGGGTTTTTACCAGTAGCTCATTAAGTAGTCGCATTTCGGGACTATCCTTGATGAGTTGCACCGGATTTCCAAATGTATCGGTTATCCACTGTTCCAAGTATTCAGGTACATTTAAATAAACATTGAAGTCGCTCATAATTGTATGCAATATTAGGGGGTTGATGTGTATTTTAAAAATTCAATTGGATTATCTGTGATATTTATAGGGTCGTTCGTGACCTTTGTATTTTTTATTATGGTGGAAATCGGAATCAATCATTTTTTCTCCAAAATTTTCAAGTGCTAAAATAGCTTCTGCGGCTGATGCTTTTAATGATTTAGTTTGGTTTTTGAATTTTTCAATTACTACAGGAGAAATACGCAATGCAAATTCAACCTGATGCGAATAGGTTGAATTTGCTATCTCTTTAGCTTCTGAGTCAACAATGGTAAGCGGTAACTCTGGATATCTAACCACATGCTCATGAGCTATAATTACAGTTCTGGCCTCATCTATTCCACAAATAATACCTTGAAATCCACCGCCAATTATTCCGATGCGTTTAGTCTTCGAATATAGTTTCATAATATCATTGGCTAATGCATCGTACATTGATTCCGGAATAGCGTTTCCATCCCATTCGGTTTCTCTCTCGTATGCTTTGAATATTTCTAAAATTTGGTTTTTCATGACTGAAAAATTTTAAGTCTCATTTTTTCTGCACGTTTTCCATATTCTAATAATGGCTTTTCAAGTTCCTGGTCCCAATTGGGATATTCCTTTCGGAAAGCATTATTTTCATATACTACTCGGAAGTAACTTGTATTATCTTCAAAGTCATAAGTAACTATACTTCCAACCAGTATTTGTTTTCCTGTAATATCTTTTGTCTGAGTTGGAAAACCTTTTGCTAACTTATTTACAAAAACTGTTTTTATAAATATTTCAATTGTCTCAGGTTCTGTCAATCCATATTTTATAAATAGTTCTATAGTATTTATATACTTTTTTGGAATTCGAATTTTGACACTTTCTGATTTTGGATTCTTAATTAGTACATTTAGTTGCCGTTGTTGCTTTTGTTGCTCCTGAAGGGCTTTAATTGCTTTGATTATATATTTGATCATGATTGTACTATTATTAATTGTGCTACATGTTCTAATTCGATATCCCTGGGAAACTTGCCATATTTTACTGAAGTATATCCTTTCCCGTCTACATTTTTATTTATAGTTCCCTGCCGTCCAGTACATCGGTTTTTTACAGGATCCCCGACTTCAAATTTTTGTCTATGGGCTTTTTCGCATTCCGGCCAACTAGTGAATGAGTGACAACTGCACCCGTGTAGTCCTGTGATCATAATCCCTTCATTGTTTCTTCGTAGAACTTTTCTTCTTCAATACAATCAATACATCTGCCGTCATCAATTAGAATTTCATTCGTTTGTTCACTGCATGAAGTACATTTTCCGGTCTCAAGCTCAGATTGAGAATAAGTTGTTTCTTCTATCATAATATCAAACTTAAAGGTAAATTTCTAATTTCGGCAGACGGTTCTTTACACTCCTGAAGTTCTTTCTCAAATTCTTCTGCATTCGGTTCATCTTTGTCAATGGCTACCCGTGTAATATAGCAATGTACTTTTATACCGCTTTCGGTAGTTCCTTCCCAGATACGTGCCGGCACTTTATTTAGGTGTACAATTTTGGTTGTGCTTTCAATTGATAGTTTCATACTGTTTTATTGTTAAGTTGATTTTTTGAAAGAGTATAACAGAACTGGCAATAAACGGCTTTCATTGCCAGATTCGTTATACTACTAAATTATTCGGTAATATCGTCAATTTCCCATTTCCAATCCATTGCATCTTCCTCTTTTATATTGGAAGAAAGCCATTCTATAGCTTCTGAATTTTCCATATCATCGGATGTAAATTCAGAGTTATTTTCTAATTGCTCAAAAACTTTATCTGAAACTTCAATATCACCATATCCAACAGTATAAGTTACTGTAACTCTTAAATCTTTGATTTTTTTCATTGTTGTTAAGTTGATTATTAGCCGTCGATTCACACCGCAAATCGACGGCTGTAAATTATTGCATTGCTTTTTTCGATATCTCAAGCATTTGTTTAGCCTGGTCGGTTGTTATAATTGCAAGTCGATTGACCGGATTTCGAAAGTTCAGAGGAACGGTTGACGTTACGTACTTCATATTTGTTTCAATATAAATGCCTTCAGGTGTAAAACCGAATATCGCATCGCCATTTGTACCATAACTTCCATCTTCGGCCGGACTGGGGAGAATTTGTCCACCCGATTGGTATTTGTATGGATCATCTACTATCTGCATTGTATTGGTGAGCTGACTATTCACTGAACTTATCTTATTTACCTGATAGTAACCAATTGGTTCTGATATCCCTTCTATAAAAATATACATGAAGAATGATACAGCGCGGTCATTTTGAAGTTTAAACCGTTTGATCAGGTTATCGCGCTCAAGTGACCAGGTGATACGTGGAGCTGGTTGTACTGAGTTCAATTGTGTTTGATTAACCTCAGTTTGTTTTTGCTCTTTTAGAGCTGAAGTATTATCTTGTTTGACTTCACAAGAACTTGATGAGAATAAGAAAAATGTTACTGTAAGTAACAACATGGATAATAATTTTAATCTTTTCATTGGGTAAAAATTTAATTGTTAGTAATTTGTAAATTGATTGGCTGTTAGTGTATGTGGTAGCTCCACCGATTTCCACCATTTCTTATCAATATGTTTTGATTTGGCGTTGTAGTCATTAATCCACCGGTTTAACTGCTGTTTTTTAGTATTAATCTGCTGTGATTTACTAAACTGAGTAAACTGCCCATCGTTATCCGGAGTTTCTTTAATCACGCCTAAATCAGCATTCAGTTGCTCACAGGTAGCATAGATATCCTGATATTCATCATACGATATCACTGCATTTTCCATACTGTTTGTAACGTGATCACCGGCAATGCTACAAGTTCGGCAGGTGAACAATCCAACTGTTACTCCAATTAGTACTAACAGCACTAACATGATTCTTCCAAATGTTTTCATATAATTATAAATTGGGTTTTAATTAAGCCCTCCCAAGGCGTTAGTCAAGAACTATCCAGTCTTCCGAAAGCATATCAGTTTGTGAAGCCAACCAACCGTTTACAATTGTTCCGTCAAATGCTTTCATACATAGGTATGCTGTGAACTTAACAGTGTCGTTTTCTTCTACATGAAGTCTTTCTCCACTTTCATTAATAATATCCTGTAGATAAAAATCCTTCACACTTTGTGGTAATGATTTTACCTTATCTACTACAAATTCAATGTTCAATTCATCGGCAGGGCGCATAAAAACAAACATTCCTTTGCCATTCCAGCCCTCGCGAGCCACTCTTTTACCTTGCTTCAAGGCTTCTAAAGCAATTCCAAATGGAACTAAACTAATTTTATTCATATTGCAATCAATGGATTTTACTAAGCCTATCCAAGGCGTATTCTATTCAAATAATTGTATAACCTGATATCCATAGCGTGGCTTTCCGTCCACTTTTTTCATCTTGTGTTCAAATCCCATTGAACTCAGGGCCATCCCTAGGGTGACATCCGAAACATTTACACCATTTGAATTATTAAGCTTTCGTGATCTGCGAAGTTCCTGGAGTATTTCTAAAGGTTGCATGTGTGTAGATTCTTCACCTTCTTCGGGAATTCGATAGTATTCTTTCACAAGTTTATTGGCGTTTGTTTCTATCAGGTACCGGTTATTATATTCCTTGAATTCTTTAAAATCATCCTCATTCCAGACATAATCGAAATCTGCATTTTTAAAAAGTACCATTGCTTCAGCCCACATTTGGTGGTTGTCTACTTCACCGGTATATTTTTTCCAGTCAATTGAATCCAATTCTATCGTTGCCCATCTCCGTGTACCCATGGAAGGATGAAGGAAACCACCCATCTCTTTATTTTTGTTGGAAGTAAAAGCTCCATTACCAATCCTGGCAACTGCGTTCGTATCTCGCTTCGACAATACATATTCTGTTTGAGTCAGTACTTGCTTTACTTGCTCAGCATTACTTTTGGTGATACCATTGAATTCATCAAAATTAATCATGAAGTTTTGCGTAAAAGCTGACGTGATATCAAAGTACCGGTCTTCCTTGCTCGATTGGATATAATATGCCTTTAATGGTTTCGGGATTAGAAACTTTATAATCCTGGTTTTTCCAATACCTTCCTTGGAATGGATAAACCCGATCACGGCATCATTTTCTTTGATCCCCAACGAACAGGCAATGCTGGCGACCATCCATTTTTTTAGGATACGCACAAATCGTTCCTGGTAATACCCGGGTTCTTTATCCCCAAAATCACGGGCTACGATATCCTTGCAAAATAGGTCAATGTGGCTTTTGCCTTTCCATGCACCTTCCAGGCTCTGAATGTAATCGGAAATAGGGTTGAATGATGTTATGTGATACCCTGACTTGAGTATCTTCCGGAGAATGGTATCGCAGCCACGAATGTTCTCACGCTCCATGTGCAACGATATCAGGGTTTCATTGGGTGCTTGGTCGTACAGCTCGGGGTTCTTGGCTACGATAATCGTTTTGGAGGAATCGAAAACGTTTATTTTTATTTCGTAATGTTCCGTTAGGAAATCTTCGACAATTTTTACTCTGTCACCTGAACTGGCGGGAACTTTGGTATCTGTAATTTTTTTACGTTGAGACATGCTGGCAAATTAAAGGAGAAATAAAAAAAAGAATCAGTTCAACTACAATGTAAAACCGGATTTATGACGATTGAAAGTTTCCGTATTTATTATCCGTTCTATTCTCAGATACACAAGCGAATGGAAATTCATTGGCGACCGTCTCCTGAAGATCGCAGCATTCTTTAAATAAACTGCATGTATTACAGTTGTTGTTGCTGCCATTTCTGAATCTATGTACTTTACTATTTGAAGTAACTGTATTCTTGTCAGTTGAAATTTGAATATTTTCCATTGTATTAGTATTTTTCGTTATATATTTGCGTGAATCTTACGACCAGTTGTGATGTTATCATTTATTATTTCTTTTATCCCGGTATAATTGTGCGTACTCTTCATTACATTTATCCGGAGTTACTTGTATTATTGTTTTTGCATCTATACGAAGTGATACAAGGGTTGTCTTTTCATTTGCTGGATAAAGTAAATTTCTTTTTGACTCGATAAAAAATTCAGTCAATAATTTAATATTTCCCATAAAATGCGATTATTTGGGTTGATTTATGGAAAAGTCCGGACGGCGATCTTCACCAGGCAAAAACACTAGGTTGACATGTTCCGTGATTCGTTTTGAAATAAACTCTTTGTAAGCTTCGCCAAACGATTTCAAATTCATGTTGGTACTTCCGAACGTCATGGCGCCATATTCGGCACGTATGGCCAGCAATTCACTGATAGGATTGACAATTGTACCGAAGTTGTTGATCTCTTTTTTTTCCTTTCCTAAATCCTGAATCAATAAAGGTTTGTGTGCATAAGGAATGACACCAACTTTTTTAATTTGTTCGGCCAGTTCTATGGCGTGAACGGATTGAATCTTGTTTTTTTCGCTCCAGGTCAAATCATTCAAAACCATACATAGCGTTTCAATCAATACCGATTTACCACAACCATATTTACCGTTCAATATAATTCCGACATAGGTATTTAGCTCACATTCTTGAAGGGTGACATACTTAAATAGTAAGTTGATCACATTCCGGTTGTTGTCGTCTATTATAAATTTAGTGAAGTTTTTGCGGTCGGCCATGGCTTGCTGGGCGCGGGTGGTAAATAAAGTTTTGAAATCCTCCATCGATACCATTTTACGGGTATTGGCCATGCGTTGGAGTTGCTTTTGGTATTCCGCTTTGGCAATTTCGATAAGTTCAGTAACTGTTTGTTGTGCCATAATCAAGAAAATAAAGAGTAGATTAAACAGGAGAGTGTAAATACGATAAAAGAAATAATTAATGTATCCGTCCGCAGGTTGTCCAATTCGTCATATTCGCGTTGAACTGTGTTTTCAAATCTTCGTTGTGTTGGTATCTTATTCAATCCCATGATCTTTCAATTTTTGTGTAAGTTCTTGTATCTTTTCTTCCTGCCGGCGAAGCGTGGTTGATATCGCTAGTTGTTTTCTTCTTTCAGCTTCGTTTCGGGTAGCTTCGTCTACCGGTTCTTCTGTCCCCACTATCCTACCAAATGAATCCCGGTCAGGTTGATTCACCGGCATTGACTTTCTTCGTGTCGACCTGAAGGTGATCGGTATATCGAATAGATCGAGTTGTATGGAGGATGTGACTGGCATGAATTAATTATCAATCAATTCAACAGTTGAAGTACAAACTCTTACCGACTTACCTTTCGCTGTAGTTCTATCCAGCGTTACGTTATAGCTTACTGAAAAATCAATGCTGCCAATGGCTATATTCATTGCATGAACATTGATACTGGTAATTGTACCAGGTTTAAGATCACGGGCATGTGATTTATAATCTTTTGCCATTACACGTGTTCCTGGAGTGTGATAAGACAGGGTTATTTCTTTCATAACTTTTTTTGATTTAATAAATTGATTTTTGAATAGTAAATGAATAAATTGTAAATTCTTATTTGCTTTTAGGGGTTAGGGGTCATTTAAAAATCGCTTCCGGTGCCTGACCCAGTATCACCCTTAGCCGGCTGTTTCATATCTTTTTCTTCAATAGAAAAGAAATTTTTGTACCTATTTGTCATTGCATACCGAAGAAACTTCACTGCTTTTTCTTCGTCTCCTTTTGCAAATTCATGCAATTGCTCCAGGGCCGATTGTTCCGAACAACTTCCCATTGACTGGCCGTGTTGTTCAGCAAGGTAATTTTTCCACCGTTTCCACATTTCAATAACCGCTTCAGTTTTGAATGGTGACTTCACATCCAATGGTTCTACCGGAGATATAAATTGGTCGAAATCGGTTACCTGTTTTTTATAAGAATTCCATTCTTTAATGAAGGCTTTCGATTTTGAGAGGGCAATGCTTGATAATCCGCCATTAGCGAGGAATTCATTCAGAGCAGCTTCTGTTTTGTCGAGCTGCTTCCATACTTTTTCCCAGGTTGCTTTCATATTGCTTTTGTTACTGATTGAATTACTGTACTTTCGGATAAATATAAATCCCTTCCACCATCTTTGAATACTCTATGGTTAAGCGTATGTTTGACATATATCATTGTAACCGGTTCGTTTTCATAAGTATAATTATACTTATCACCTTTTACAAGCTCTTTTGGATTCATCCCGGAATTTCTTTCATTGACATATTCAGAACAGCCAATAATTTGGCTTCATCTTCGTACTCATTAACCGACAATTCTTTGGTGGTAATCTTCACCGGTGTACCGTCGGTTACTTTTTCTATAGCATCCCACACATCAAATATATCCGAAGTAATAATATTTGTTCTTGTGCTTTCCTGCTCAATCCTATAGGCTATCATGGCTCAATAGGTTTACAGGTTAATTGCCAAATCCAGGGGTTTGCGTATATTTCAAGTACATCATACTCTTTGCACCAAAGCGAATGAAAGGAGCCGGTTGCTGTTTTGAAGTTTGGGAAGCCCGGGTCTTGTGTATTCAGCACTTTTTTAGGGTAAAATTTTTCGGGCGAATAATGTTTCCATACGCCAGGGCTATGTTGTTCGATTCCGGTTCTTACGGCCAGTTCGTCTATCATGTCTGATAACCGGATTAGTTTTACTTCCGAAATTTGAATATCGCATGCTGCGCCCCATTGTGCCAATTCGCCTACTTTGTGCGGCTGAATGCTTGCCAGTATTACCTGTTGGTTGGTATCTTTTTTATTGATTAACCGTGTGCCAGCTTCATTTACTTCCCACAGTTCTGGAAACTTATTGACCATGGTAAGTCCTACTTTGTTGAAAATAAGATCTGTTTTATTTTCTTCGAATTTTGGTGAAAATCCGGTCATTCGTTTAATTCTCTTCATTTGAATCTAGGGTTATTTCGTTAAACTTTAAATCATTCTCCGGCATGTGTACCTTATGAAAGAAACACTGTCCTCTTTCATTCCAGGTAAGGCGTTTTCTATCCTTGTAACCGATCGCCTCTCGAACTTTCCCGTTAGGTGTTTTAAGTTCTTCTATTTGCACTTCCAATGCCAGTAGTGCAGTTTCAAATTGGGTTGTTGTATACATATTTTATTGATATTCTGATTTATAGCAGTTTTTAAATAATATTTTTCCTTCTGTTTGGAAACTAAATGTGAAATTGATAAACGTAAATCCATCATCTTCGATCATTTGAATATGACAATATAAATTATTATGTCTATCCATAATCCATCTATAGATCCTTCCAGGATATTTGAGATCTTTTAAATGATATGTATCAATATTCATTGGATCCAATTTGTTGGAAACAAAGAATTCTACTCCTGCTTCGAATTCTTCCCTGGTGATGGGCTGTGGAGTTTCGTTTGTTTCCATGGCTTATTTAGTTATTGGCTCACCATCTTGATTCAAAGGTAACCATGCAATGACATATTCATTAAATGAACCATTTGGAGCATTGTCATAATCAAAACCTTCTCCATCATATGTGGCTATCTGATAACCTTCATCACACCACTCAGGACATCGACAAATACATAGTTGTCCTTTTTCCGGTTTTTTGTTTCTTCCTTTGTACATATTATTCTACGATTTTGAGAAATCTACAGCAATATGCGCCACTGAAACCATCCAACCAAACTACATTATCACCACACATCCATTGTGGACCATGAGTCACATCCCAAACCTTATCTTTATACTTCGGAAGATCGCCTTCAGCTCCGGTCATTATAACTTTAGTACCAGGAACCATAGATAGTTGGCGTTGGTCTTCCAAGTAGGCCATATGAGAAACGATTATTATACTTGAACCTTTACCGATTTTAGAGAATAAAACCTTAGCCGGTTTGTCTTTACCAAATATATTGGCTGAAAATGATTTTATTTTTTCCTCCGTCATAGCATAAGCAACATGTTGCGCTTTCATTTCGATTGAATCATCGAATAGTTTTTGTGCATCTTTCAGTGTCATTTTTTTTCCTCCTCTTTCTTGTATTTTTCTCCACAGAATGGACAAAAGGTATAAATAACTGACATAGTAAATTTCTGATTTTTGTTCCCTTTTTTGTATTTTCCAAGGGCTGGATTAAACGGAAGTTTATCCCCTGAATCGAGCATTATTGAAACATTCTCAAGTTCGACTCTTTCAACTATTTCCGCACCTGGATTTAGTTCAATCATTTTGCTTGTAAGCATGTCTTGCACGCTATTAATACAATTACACATAATAATTAAGTTGTTAAGTTGATAATTAGAAAATTAAGTTGGTTATAAAAAGGAGCCGCTTTTTGACCCCGCAAGACTTTCGGCGTTCTAAATTCACTATCACATAAATTTTAGATTTTATGTCTTGTTTCACTCCTTTTTATATGAGTTTCTTTCTGTGAGCGTAATCGCTCAATTGCGCATTGCTATCGGTTCCCAGTTTCTTGTTTATGTTGTAAACATGAGTTTCTACCGTTTTAGGTGAAATACAAAGTCTATCGCCAATTTCAATTACTTTTTTGCCTATTGCTATTAGTTTTATAACCTTCAGTTCCGCTTCACTAAGTGGTAGCTTTTCTTTTGGATTGCAGATTTTATTTTCTGATCGGCACTCTCCCGAAATTGGACAAATATGAAATTCAAAATTCCACTCTCCATTTTCATCAATATCCCAATGCCCATCAAACATGGCCCAGTTACATTTTATAAATCCGCACACCACGTGAAATTCAAAGAACCATGTGTTTTGCAAAGAGTCTTTATATCTTGGGCATAATTCTGAGTAAGCTTCAGGATATCTTTCCCTAATTTCGCAGTAAAGGGGTGAAACTAAATCTCTGTGATTTTCCGTAAGTAGATATATAGGTTCGTCATAATGTCGGACTTCAACCAATCCTCCAGGTCGACTATTAAATTCAAAGCACTTCAGTTTTTCCATTTTGTTTCTTTTTGTATTCTTCTATGACTTTTTCAATAGCATCAATTTCTAACTCGGAATAATTCTGGTTCTTCATCTTATAATCGAAAGTACCTCCTTTGTATTCGCAGGCATCGGATATAAGCTTCCTAAGTTCGCCACGGGGTTTAACCGTTAGCATCCTGTAGTAAGTAATAAACCTTATTATTCGTTTTTTTTTAGTCATTTGCTTTTTATAATTAGTTATTATAACTAATTTAGTTGTGCAAATGTACACTACATTATTTAATCACACAATAGATTGTGCTATTAAAACACAACGCATTGTGTTAATAAAGCCTAACGCGGAATGCAATGAAATATAATAAGTTGAAACTCATTGAGTTAATAGAAAAAGACAAACATTCTTATAATGAGATAGGGTTGAAGGTTTCAATGCACTCCAATATGGTGGGTAAAATTGTGCGTGGGGAGTCAGTTCCGTCCATTGATTCTCTGCCGAAATTTGCAGCATATTATAAAAAGGATATGAATTACTTCTTTGACATAGAATCGGTAGGTATAGTTTCTGATCCTGTTTCCGAATATGCAGACACAGAAAATCCGTATAAATTATTATTCGAGGCTCAGAGAGAAATCAATGCTATAATTAAAGAAAATGCAGATTTAAAATTGGAGTGCGAAAGGCTAAAAAACGCTTCTGCACCCGCGAAGGATGCACTCGCAGGATAGTCATGAGAATTGTATTCAGTAGGCAATGTACTCTTTTACTGGTAGGTTATATAGCAATGTCGGCGTAGACGTTTGTAGACTGCTAGACGTTTATAGACGAAATAGACGTTTAAAAAACGTAATGAAAATAGGGTTTACATTATGGCACGGAGTTTCCCTCCAGCTCCACAATAAAGGGTGTAAATCAACAAGTTACTTGATTTACACCCTTTTTAACACCCTGAAACGATTTTCCGCACAATACCCGACGGATAATAACTTGCTGTGATTTTTTTTTGCCTTATGGCGATTAGTTTCTTGTTGGTGTTCTCAAAACTAGAAAAGCCAGTATCTTATTTTTTCTTATTACTTCCACTTGTTTGTGTATTGTTATATTTGTTTGGTTCGGATTTTAATGAAGCTATCCACTTCTTATACATTTCTTCGGGCATACGCCTGTAACCTAATTGATGGAGTTTTACATAAGTTTGCTCCATATCGGCATACATTTTTTTCGTTGACTTGTCGGTAAATAGTTCTTCCGGAGTTTTTACATTTTTGGCTTTCATTCTAGCCTGGATATAGAACTTCTGTGCTTCGGCTTTTGTAAGCATAGCGCTCACATTTGTTGGGTGATATTTCAACACGGTACTGCAACATTTCAATACAAAATCGGGATTGTCTTTGCCATACTTATGCTGATAGCCTTGCGCCAAGTCGACCAGACAATTAGCAACAGATTGTTTTGTGCTTAACGTGTCCATATACAAACCATTTTGAACTGCCTCAACACTTATATAACCTGAAGCCATAAGCCAAGCATCGACTGGGAAAGTTCCACTTGTCAGTTCTGTGTTATACCGACCCATTTTCTGCGAAAAGGTTTTGATATAAATATGATTTGGTGCGAAAGCCAAATAAGCAGGAATGTTTAGTTCTTCAGATAGAATTTTATAAAGATAAGGCATAGAATGGCAATTACCTTTTCCCGTTGCTAATAGCTTTGAAACAAACATTTTCGTCCAGTCTTTTTGTCCCCACATATCTTCGAAATCGTAGGTGTAAGGGGTATGAAGTAAAAAATGAGTAGAATCAATAGCTACAGGTATTGTATCAGTAAGTACTTGAAAAAGCGCAGAATGCTTTATAATATTATTTTTGTCAGCTTCAGTATAGACAATTGGGCTGTTAATAGATACTCCATTTGTTAGTTTTACAAGGGTCAGGATCTCATGATTTACATGTTTATAATCTAATTTTCCACCTAGATATGCATTTTCAGTAGATAGTACAGCTTCTCTAAAATTTAAATGACTTTTCTCTCTTAACATACTGTCAATTTTAGAATACGTCTGGAGATAATAGATTTTAGTTGATTCTTGTGCTCTAACGAAAGAGAAACAAAAAATCATGAAGCTTAGTAGCTTAAATTTATATTGCATCTTATTGTGCATTTTTGAAAAAGTGTATAGTTTTCTTTTATTTGAAAATATTTTTTGCTCCAATAAGCCTTGGGTTGTTTTCAGCAGACATTAAATTTGGTACTCTTTCAAATGTTGTGTCATTAAGTTCCTGCATATGTTCTAACTCGCTTCGCTTGAACCAAGAATAAAAGCCAATATCTTTTTTAATAAGATAGATTAGTCTATTATTTCTGATTTGATGTTTGTTGTCAACAAAAATGTCATTAAAGTCGTTAATAAGAATGACTTTTTGCGGCTTCGAATTTTTATAATAAAGAGTAATGGCTATTCTAACGTCTTTGGCTGCAAACGAAGTGTCAAGTTTAAGATTGTTTAATTCTGATTCTATTGATAATAAAACATTACAATTGGTTATTACTGTATCTATTACTCCCCTATACTTCACATTATA
>Ga0302215_10000194_pt1 | contig 45870 bp, 38 predicted proteins | sample II_Fen_N3_1_FD_194580 | JGI IMG/M metagenome (GOLD analysis project Ga0302215, IMG submission 194580) | Peat permafrost microbial communities from Stordalen Mire near Abisko, Sweden - II_Fen_N3_1 | ecosystem: Environmental > Terrestrial > Soil > Wetlands > Permafrost | place: Sweden: Abisko... | reverse complement strand
GAGAATGCATCAGCATCAAGAACCTCCGCCCATTTATAGCTATAATAACCCGCTGCATATCCACCGGAAAAAATATGGCTAAAGTTAGGACTCATACCTGCTTCCAATACCACAGGCAAAATCTGAGTTGAAGCCATTGCTTCTTTTTCATAGGCAATTACATCACCTGTAAATGGTGTAGTTATAGTATGCCATGCCATATCTAAATAACCAAAACTCAACTGACGCAAGCAGAAATTGGCCGCATTAAAATTTTCGGAAGCTTTAATTTTCTGTATCAATTCTGCCGGAATCTTTTCGCCGGTCAGGTAATTTGTTGCAAATCCATCCAGAAACTCCTTCTCCGAACCCCAATTTTCCATCATCTGCGATGGAAGTTCCACGAAATCGCGGTAAACATTTGTTCCTGAAAGCGACTCATAGGTACATTTTGTGAGCATTCCATGTAAAGAATGACCAAACTCATGCAAGAAAGTGGTTAATTCATCAAAAGTTAATAAAGCAGGTTTAGTACTTGTAGGGCGCGTAAAGTTCATCACAATGGTAATTTGCGGACGGCTATCCGTTTTACCTTCCATCCATTGAGCTTTAAAATCATTCATCCACGCACCGGCACGTTTTCCATCTCTTGGATGAAAATCGGTGTATAGCACTGAAATAAAGTTTCCTTTGTCATCAGTCACATCATAAGCCTCTACTTCCGGATTGTAAACTGGGATTTTAGAATTCTTAGTAAAATGAATGCCATAAAGCCGAGTCGCTAAACCAAAAACACCTTTTTTCACATTCTCTAGTTCAAAATAAGGTTTCAGAATTTCGTCATTAATGGCATATTTTTCATCTTTAAGTTTTTCTGAATAATAAGACCAATCCCAGGACTGAAGTTTAAAGTAAGCCCCATGATTATCGGCATAAGCCTGAACATCAGCAAACTCTTTCACAGCAGTTGGTTTATAAGCTACCAACAGTTTGTCTAACAAATCATACACATGCTTTTTATCTTCAGCCATTCTGTGTTTCAGCACATAATCAGCATAAGATTTATGACCTAATAAATTGGCTATTTTAAGTCTGTCATTTGCTATTTTACGAACAATCTCACGGTTATCAAACTCACCACCAACCATTCCACGGGTTGAGTAAGCCATGTATAATTCACGACGCAAATCGCGATTATCGGCATATTTCATAAATGGCACATAAGCAGTAGTTTTCAGGTTGAGTAACCAACCATCTTTACCTGCCTTTTTTGCATTTAATGCCAACATATCCAGCACATCATCAGGTAATCCGGCTAACAATGCTTTGTTAGTAATATTTAAACTATAGTTATTTGTTTCTTTCAATACATTTTGACCGTACTGAAGTGATAACATATTTAGGTCTTTCGATAGTTCACGATAAATAGCTTTGTCTTCCACCGACAGGTTAGCACCATTGTCCGCAAAATCATCGTAAGTATTTTGCAACAACATTTCTTGCTCAGGCGTCAGTTTTAGTTTATCTTTCTCATTATAAACCACCTTAACACGAGCAAACAGTTTCTCATTCAACCCTATAGAGTTTGAATGTTCAGTCAAAACAGGTGAAACTTTTTCGGCTATTGCCTGCAATTCATCATTGGTTTCAGAACTCAACAAGTTGAAAAATGGTGAACTTACTTTATTTAGCAACTTTCCCGAATGTTCCAATGCAACAATCGTATTTTCAAAAGTCGGCACTTGTGGATTATTAATTATGGCATCAACTTCCAACGAATGTTGTTTCATTGCTTCTTCAAAAGCCGGAAAATAGTGTTCGTTCTTAATTTCGTTAAACGGTATTGTTTGATAAGGAGTTTTGTAATTCTCCAGAAGTGGATTTCCGGCTATTGCCAATCCTGCAACTGATAATGCAGTCATAAGAAAAATTGTTTTAAATGGTTTCATGTGTAATTTTTTTGTGTAGTCACATAGGAACATGCCTTTTTTATCTTAGGCAGGACACAAAAAGAGAGTCAAAAGATTGCTAGTCTTTTATGAGTTTTTGTGTATATTGCTTAGTAAGTGTGGAGGCTTTAAGAATATAAACTCCTTTTGGCAAATCGGTTATATCAATAACGCCAGAAGTAGTGGATTGTTGTTGGCTTATTCTGAGTTTACGACCTTGTAAATCGCAAATTACCCACGACAGAATACCATATCCCTGTACATCAACATAATATATTCCATCTGAAGGATTTGGATAAACAGGAATTATATGGTTTGAATCTAACACATTCGGAACTGACTCAATAGTATCAGTTACAACCGCATAACTAATCTGAAGACTCTTACCCTTTTGAATTGCAGCCTCGTTATTAAAATAATAGGGAATAAACGAAGTCACTAATTCGCCAGTATTGCCCCCCCAAAATTCATATTGCGATTCCATCAGATTTGCTTTATTAGCCTTAAAATCTGAATAATTTATCGAAATTAGCCCCCTCCATTCATTGTAAATTGGTTTAGAGAGAATTTTTTTTGTTCTGTTTCCGTTCGTATCATAAACGTAATCATAGCGTAAATCATTTTCCCAATACATTATTTTCCAATATTGGTAAGTTTCAGATATCATGTGATTTAAACTATCATATTCAAAATCTATGCGTTGTGAATTTTCCCAAGCAGCAGTTTCAGAATTCCAGTTCTTGACACGTTGCGACAAGATATTAGTTGAATCCGGGCTATAAAACCAATTTATTAATTGCGTATTTACCCAAACACTATCAACTGATTTTTCTTGCTCCAATTGAGTTGTTAACAAGCCATCAGCATTGTAACCATTTTTCATTAAATGCAGATTACTAATACTTCCTGAATTAAAAACAGAGATAATTACTGAGTCTACCTGAGTTGGTTGTAAGTATTTATAATCAGTTTGAAGCGTTTGAATCCAACTATTCGACTGATAAGTAAATTCTTTTTTGGAATTCAGAATTGTTGTATTGTACTCATATACAATCTTTTTAGTCAAAAAAGGGACTTTATTCGTGTATATAGTATGAATTTCAGTATCAAGAAGTGCGTTTATATAATTAAAATCAATTATATACGTGATTTGCCATTCAGCATTTTTCCACACTCGTTCAATCTGATTCACGCACTTACCGGCATCATATATCCATTCAGTTTGTGACAATCTAATCCACGAATTATCCTGTTTAAAAAATTTAGTTTCTAACAGTTTATCACCCACATTATTATACAAAAAAAGATAACGAAAAGTTGAATCGTTATCAAAAACCTTTAATTCAGTAATCAACTGACTATCAATAGTTGATTTTGCGAACAAGCATAAACTTGTCGAAAAAAAGACCAGAGTAAATATAATGCGAAGTATATGCTTCATTTAAAAGTACAAATTCATTTTTTTTCAAAAATACACATAATAATTCAATACTCAAAATTGAATTGTCAATATGAATATAGCACAAAATTGAACATTAATAATAACACAAAAAGCACCGCCAACTAACTCGGACAATGCTTTTTTATTCGTTCATATTGAGACTCCTAGCGATCGAATTTTATATATTTGGGTTCGGTTGGAAAATAGTCTTCACTATCCCACAACGAACTAGTAATCATTAAGTCTGCACTATAACGATTACAAGCAATAGGCACATTGTGAACTCTACATTGACGAAGTAACATTTGAATATCGGCTTCATGAGGCTGAGCATTCAAATCATCTATTAAAAACACCGCCAAATTTATCTGTTTACGCACCACCAAAGCCGCAATTTCAGCGTCTCCACCAAGCGGACCGGAATTCATGCAAGTAATTTCTACATCTACACCCTTATCTTCCATCGCTTTTTGAATCAAGCTTCCGGTAGTTCCGGTACAAATAAGTTTGTGTTTTGATAACATGTCGGCATTAAATACTGCCCACTCAACCATATCTGCCTTACGTCTGTCATGTGCAACTAAGGCAATTGTCAGCTGTTTGTTCATACGTTGTATATTTTCATTATTCATTCTACAAAGTTAGAGATTTTTCCTATTTAAACAACTGTTTCGAACAAAAGTTCTTGAAAAATTAAGTTATTGGTTGCTGAATTTATCTATTTTGTTTACTTTTGTGTTCACCCACTAAAATCACATGAAAAAAAGAATCAGCTTCCTCTTTACCACACTTTTAATATTTAGTTGCCTGTGGGCTCAGTCACCAAAGCGTGAAATGCGAGCCGTTTGGGTCGCAACAGTTGCAAATATAGATTGGCCAAGCCAGCGCAACCTTACTTCTAAAGCTCAACGTGACGAAATGCGAGCCATGTTAGACGGACTTGCCAAAAACAATATAAATGCCATCATCCTACAAATCAGGCCTACATCTGATGCGTTTTACCCATCAGCATTAGAACCTTGGTCGAACTGGCTCACCGGGAAGCAAGGCTCCAGACCAAGTCCATTTTACGATCCACTACAATTCATTATTGAAGAAGCACATAAACGTTGTATCGATGTACACGTGTGGTTAAACCCTTATCGGGTTACTAATTCTGATAATTTAGGAATTCTGAGTAAAGATCATTTATATTTTAAAAATAAAGACTTGTTTTTGAAATATGGCGACAAGTATTACTTCAATCCGGGACTTAACGAAACTCGTGAATTTCTAAACCGCGTTGTACAAGATGTGGTTGAACGTTATGATATTGACGCAATCCATTTTGATGATTATTTTTATCCATATCGCGTTGCCGGAGAAGAATTCCCTGACGAAGCAACCTTTATAGCCAATCCACGTGGTTTTGCACCTAATCAAAAGGACGATTGGCGACGAAATAACGTAAATATGGTAATTACTGAGCTTCAACAAACAATAAAAAGCGCTAAACCGTGGGTTGAATTTGGAATATCGCCTTTTGGTGTGTGGCGCAACCAAAGCGTTGATCCACGGGGTTCTGCAACACGTGCCGGCGTACAAAACTACGACGATCTTTATGCAGACATTCTCAAATGGCTAAAAGAAGGAACCATTGACTACGTAGCTCCTCAACTTTACTGGGAAATTGGTAAAAAAGTGGCCGATTACGATGTTTTGGCTAAATGGTGGAGCGAAAATTCATTTGGAAAAAATCTATATATCGGTCTTTACGCTTCGCAGCTTGGTTCAACCGAAGCTCCTGCAGCATGGCGACAAGGGAATGAACTTTGCAGACAATTAGCTCTAAATAAAAGATATCCGCAGATTGATGGTGCCATCTATTTTAGTGCAAAACCATTTCTAAAAAACAAGCAAGGCCTGAATGACAGCTTACAATCAAACTATTACAAGTACCCTGCGCTTTGTCCGGTAAACCGCAACATTCAAGGTGAAGCCTGCATGCAACCTCAGAACATCCGCATTATAAAAGACGGAAAACAATCGTTCCTAACATGGGATGAGGTAAATGAAGAAGGTGGTGCTCAGGTGGCATATTATGTGGTTTATGCCTTTAAAGGCAAAAAGGTTGGCGATATGAATGACCCATCGAATATCATTGCACGAACAGCTGACAATTACTTGGAACTTGACACTCTAAATCGCAAATTCAAAGGACGTTATGCTTTTGTAGTTACTGCAGTAAACCGTTTCAAACACGAAAGTGTTCCTACACAAGGTGCTACCAGAAGAATGTAAAAGAACTTGATAAAGTCATAAAAAAATCCCTATTTCCGTTGGAAACAGGGATTTTTTTTATTCAGCATTCAACACTTATTCTGCGCTAGGTGTTTCTTTATTTTTTGGAGTTTTTGGTGCAATTACCTTCTTTTCAGGTTTCTCAGCACCAGCTACTTTTGCTTTTGGATTATATTTAGTCGCTTTTTTCTTTCTACGCACATAAGTTCCCGGCAAAATAACATCCAATAGGTGTTTTCCTAATAAACCTAACTTTACAGCAAATCCCAAGGAAATAAAACTTAAGACAATTACCAACCATGAATAATTTTCGGGTTCAAAAACAATGAGTTCTGTTATAGAAGTTGTCAAAATCAAAACACTGAAAATTATTTTCGATTTTAACAAGGGAGTTCTCAACGTTTTAAATCGGGTAATACCATCTACAATACCCGAAACCGTTGAAGCTATCAGTGACAATGGTAATGCCCATACAGAGAAAGTTATTACCGAATGAACGATAGTCTCCTGAAAATTTGGAAAAATTAAGTGGAAAATAATCAACATTGGCGCCAAAGCCACAAATGTTTGAGAAAGGTGAATAGCAATTGGATGAATATCCAGTCCCAAAATAAAGAGACGGTTTGCAGAAACGCGCTCGCGATATGGTTCAAACACTGTGTGAGGCAAACCACAAGCCGGACAAACGCCTTCGCCCAAATCACTCGCTTTCATCACATAGCCGCAAGGCCGACATCTTACTAATTCTTCATCTATCATTTTTGTAATATTTTTTTAATTGAAATGTGAACACAAAGATAAAAATTTAAAAATAACTGACCAAATAACAACGATCAGAGATTATTGTTCTGATAAAAACGACACCATTTTGTTAAACCACAAATATCACATTTAGGTTTTCGGGCTAAGCATATATACCTTCCATGTAAAATGATCCAATGATGTGCTTTGGGAATTAATTCTGCCGGAATATATTTTACTAATTCACGCTCAGTTTGCAATGGGTTTTTAGTGTCTGTTGTCAAACCTAGCCTTTCCGAAACTCGAAAAACATGCGTATCTACAGCCATTGCGGGCATATCAAAAATAACCGAAGCAATAACATTTGCTGTTTTACGCCCAACGCCGGGTAATGTCTGAAGTTTATCAATATCAGACGGCACAACTCCACCAAAATCTGAGACAAGTTTTTGAGCCATTCCCACAAGATGCTTTGCCTTGTTATTAGGATAAGAAATGGAGCGGATGTAGTCGAAAACTACCTCAGGCGTAGTAACAGCCATTACTTCGGCAGTTGGAAAATCGGCCAAAAGTACAGGTGCAATCATATTCACACGCTTATCGGTACATTGAGCCGAAAGAATAACCGCTACCAAAAGTTCAAACGGATTATTGTAAAGTAATTCAGTTTCGGCAACCGGTACATTTTCAGTAAACCAGTAAATTATATATTTAAATCGTTGTTTAGTTGTCATTGAAAAAATGATTAGTTGCATCCACTTTTATTAACGTCTTGCCTTTGCTCAGTTTCTATCGGGGAATTAGTTTGAATTTTTAATTGAGTCGGATTTTTTTCTGCAAATTTATAGTAAAAGATGTAATATGGGCGTTCCTTTTTATTATTTTTGCATTTTAAAGTACAAACTGCAATAATTACATCTGTAAGCATCTATACATGGCACCTAAGAAACCTATCAAGAACACACCGAAACCTGAAATTAAGGCAGAAACTAAAAATGAGTCCAGATTCCAGCAGAATAAAAACAAAGAAACACAAAAATCGGATGGACCAAGTTTAGGTACTAAATTTATCAATTTCATTACAGACGAACGTACACGTATCATTCTGGGCATAATGGTATTTTTAGGTGTGATCTTTCTTCTGGTCTCATTTGTTTCTTATTTCTTTACCGGTGCTGCCGACCAAAGCAAGATGGATTTATCGTGGAGAGAGTTACAGAGTTTACGCACCGACATCCAAAACTGGGCATCGGTCACTGGCGCTGTTCTTGCTGAGACATTTATTAACCGCTGGTTTGGTGTTGCGTCATTTTCAATTCTTTACTTTGGAATCATCGTAGCATTACGCCTTATAAACGTAAAACTCACAACGCTTTGGAAAGCATTTTTTCATACTTGTTTTTGGTTGATTTGGGTATCGGTTCTACTTGGCTATACGCTTGCCCCATTCTATAAGGACTTTTTGTTTTTCTCACCGGGAGGTAGACATGGCGACGAAGCCAGCAAATGGATTATTTCTTATGTAGGTATGCCCGGAACTTTAATGATTCTTATTGGTACCTTTTTGGCTTACGCTATTGTTTCGTCAAAATCAACAATTCCATTTCTAAAAGGTTTATTTACTAAAAAACCTAAAGCAGCAAAAGCAACTACGCCGGAATTCATTATTGAAAATGAGCCTTCAGAAGCTTCTGTAGCGGTTGGAACCGAAATTATTCCGGAAGATTGGATTGTAAAAGGAAATGACGAAGAGGAAGGGTTTATCATTGAACCAATTGAAAATGATATTGAAATTAAGAATGAAATTGATAACGAAAATGTAGACGTTCCGTTTGAAATTCAACAACCTGTAATTAAAGAAGAAAGCAAAGCTATTGATGCCGAAGAAGAATCGGGATTAACGAGCGACAGCAACGAAGATCCAATTTACAATGTGACAAAACTTGGTAAATATGACCCGACATTGGATTTATCGCACTACAACCCTCCTACCCTGGATTTGCTAAAAGTTTATGGTACCGACAACGATACTCAAATTGACATGGTTGAACAAAATGCAAATAAAAATCGTATTATCAATACATTACAAAATTACGGAATCGAAATTGACACCATTAAAGCAACAGTTGGGCCAACCATCACTCTTTACGAAATTGTACCAAAAGCGGGTGTTCGTATTTCTAAAATCCGCAACCTGGAATATGATATCATGTTGAGTCTGGCAGCTACCGGAATCCGTATTATTGCGCCAATACCGGGTAAAGGAACTATTGGTATTGAGGTTCCAAACTCTGACCCACAAGTGGTTTCAATGCATTCAGTGATTGCCTCTAAGAAATTCCAGGAATCAAAATTTGAGCTTCCGGTTGCTTTTGGACGTACCATCACCAACGAAATTTTCATGGTTGATTTAGCCAAAATGCCTCACTTATTGGTTGCCGGCGCAACAGGACAAGGTAAATCGGTAGGACTAAATGCCATTATCACTTCGCTTCTTTATAAGAAACATCCGGCCGAATTAAAATTGGTTTTGGTGGATCCTAAAAAAGTAGAGTTCAATATTTACGGCGATATTGAAAAACACTTCCTCGCAAAACTGCCTGATGGCGAAGATGCTATTATTACTGACACCAGCAAAGTAGTAGAAACGCTCAACTCACTTTGTAAAGAAATGGACGACCGCTACGACTTGCTCAAAAAAGCTCATGTTCGTAACATCAAAGAATATAACGAAAAATTCTTCATTCGCCATTTGAATCCTGAAAAAGGCCACCGTTTCTTACCGTACATTGTGGTTATTGTCGACGAGTTTGGTGATTTAATTATGACGGCCGGAAAAGAAGTGGAAATGCCAATTGCTCGTATAGCTCAGTTGGCTCGTGCGGTGGGAATTCACATGATTATTGCCACACAACGCCCTTCGGTAAACATTATTACAGGTGTAATTAAAGCCAACTTCCCAGCTCGAGTTGCATTCCGCGTATCGTCAATGATTGACTCGCGTACCATTTTGGATTCACCGGGAGCAAACCAGTTGGTTGGACGTGGCGATATGCTTTTCTCACAAGGAAATGACTTAACTCGCGTTCAGTGTGCATTTGTTGATACGCCTGAAGTTGAAAATATTGTTCATCATATCAGGGAGCAACAAGCCTACCCTACTGCGTTCTACTTACCGGAATACATTGGCGCAGAAAGTGAAGGAATTGATGTAAGTTCAGTTGATATGAGTAAACGCGATCCATTATTTGAGGAAGCAGCCCGACTCATTGTTGCCAATCAACAAGGTTCAACTTCGCTTATTCAACGTAAATTTTCAATCGGTTATAATCGTGCCGGTCGTATTGTTGACCAGCTAGAAGTAGTAGGAATTATTGGACCATTTGAAGGCAGCAAAGCCCGCCAAGTACTGGTAATGGACGATTATCATTTAGAGCAAATTCTAAAAAATCTTTAATCATTTTTTAATCAAACTAACTAAAATACCATGTTTAAGAAAGTATATTTTTCAATTTTCATGATAGCATTTTCAGCACAATTTATTGCTGCACAAAACAATAATCAAGCAGAGCAAATCCTCAACGATTTGCTCAACACAGCAAAAACAAGTGCCATTAAAACAAACTTTAAATTAGTTTCTGAAGACAAAAACAATTCACAGTCTACTACAGGCGTATTTACGCTAAAAGGGACTAAATTTATTCTGGATATAAATGAGATGAAAGTTTGGTTTGATGGAAAAACACAATGGTCGTATAGCCAACAGAATAATGAAGTTACTGTAACTGAACCGACAGAAAAAGAACTATCAGAAACAAACCCATTGGCCATATTATCTGCTTTTAAAGCCAAATGTTCTATACAATTTTCCGGCAAAACTAAATCTGCTCAAAACCATTGTATAGAAATGACTCCAAAGGTAAAAAACAAAAACATTTCAAAAATTGAAGTTCAAATCAATAAGTCCAATGGTAATCTGGCGTCAATAAAAACCACAACAACAAGCGGTGCGAGTTCTCTGCTTACGCTGAATAATTTTCAAAAAGGGTTGAAAGTAGCTGACAATTTATTTGTTTTTAATCAGGCTAAAAACAAAGGCGTATCGATAAACGATTTACGTTAGATAAATTTAACATTCACAAAAGAAGTATTGAAACCCATCAATAGCTGGGTCATATTCCTTAGAAATGAATCTCTATAGATTTTGCTTATAAAGACATAGAGATTAGAACTCCGAAAAAACTACCAATTTTCAAATTTTGCTGCAATATATACTTTATCTTTGCAGAAGAAATAACGAATTATTTATCAATATAAAATTATGAACGAAAAAGTACGTTGCCTTATTATTGGATCAGGACCAGCTGGATATACAGCTGCAATTTATGCTTCTCGCGCAAATCTGTCACCTGTTTTATACGAAGGAATGCAACCCGGCGGACAACTGACCACCACCAACGAAGTTGAAAATTTCCCAGGCTATCCTGCAGGAATAACAGGAACTGAGCTGATGGAAGATTTAAAAAAACAAGCAGAGAGATTTGGTGCTGATATCCGATTTGGAATGGCTACTGCGACCGATTTGTCGGCTGCTCCATATAAAGTTACCATTGATGGTGAAAAAACGATTGAAGCCGATACAATTATCATTTCTACCGGTGCTACAGCTCAATACTTGGGCTTACCCGACGAACAAAAATATGCAGGTTCAGGCGTATCGGCATGTGCTACTTGCGACGGTTTTTTCTATCGCAAATTGACTGTAGCAGTAGTTGGCGGCGGTGATACAGCTTGCGAAGAAGCAACTTATTTAGCTGGTTTAGCAAGTAAAGTATACTTGATTGTTCGGAAGAACTTTCTACGAGCGTCTAAAATTATGCAGGAACGCGTTCTTTCAAACCCTAAAATTGAAATTCTTTTTGAGCACGAAACAGTTGGTTTAACTGGTGAAGGCGTTGTTCAGGGAGCTAATTTAGTAAAAAAGAAAGGTCTACCTGACGAAGAACAGGTGCATATTGATATTGATGGTTTCTTTCTGGCTATTGGTCACAAACCAAATTCAGACATATTCAAACCATGGATAAATACCGACGAAGTTGGTTATATTGTAACAGTTCCCGGCACTCCACGTACAGTTGTACCCGGGATATTTGCTGCCGGCGATGTAGCTGACCCACACTATCGTCAGGCCATTACTGCTGCCGGAAGCGGTTGTCAGGCAGCCATTGAAGCAGAACGATTCTTATCTGAAAACGGGCTATAAAACAAAACCATAATTAGCGACATGATTAACGAACAAAATCTTTTCATTACAGAAAAGATTTTGTTCGTTTTTAGTTAGTATATATCCGTGTATTTTAAAACATTAATTATGAAAATAAGTGATAGGATATTTCATTTCAGATTCTGATATATACTAGTTTTTTTGTACTTTTGCATACTAAATCCAAACACAAACTCTATGCAACCAAACATAATGAAATCTGCCATGCAAAACGGTCTGATTTTGGGTGTCATTTTTTCAGTAAATTTTTTAATCTCGACCTCTAAGGTATCCGCCCTTATTTTACTTACTTATATAATTGCAACAGTCATTGTCATAGCCATTTACAAATTTGCTATTCGATTTAGAGATACAGAATGTGAGGGAGCAATTTCATATGGAAGATCTTTCTTATACATCATTCTTTTATTTTTCTACGCCTCACTAATTTCAACTGTCGTTAAGTATATCTATTTCCAGTTTATCAATACAGCGTATCTGGAAACAATGTTTCAGGACACGATGAAACTTATGGAAGCACTTAAATTTCAAATGAAAAGTGAAGAATTAACTCAGACAGAAAGCATGTTTAAGCCGTTAAGTTTCTCTTTATTATACATTTGGTCAAATGTAATTATGGGAAGTATAGTAGCATTAGTAATGGCTGCTTTTATCAAAAAAGAGAAAAACATATTTAACCAACAATAATCAGTGAGTAGCAATTTTCCAATTTGTGGCTTGTAATTAAATTTAATATGGATATATCAATAGTAGTACCACTTTACAATGAAGAAGAATCGCTTCCAAAGCTTTTTGAATGGATTGAACGCGTAATGACTGCGAACAAATTCACCTACGAAGTAATTTTTGTCAATGATGGCAGTACTGATAAATCGTGGGATGTGGTGGAACTACTTCAAAAACAATCTTCGAATGTACGAGGCATAAAATTCCGTCACAATTACGGCAAATCTCCGGCGTTGTACTGTGGATTTCGTGTAGCACAAGGCGATGTGGTGATTACCATGGATGCCGACCTGCAAGATAGTCCGGATGAAATCCCTGAATTATTCTCGATGATTAAAAACGAAAACTATGATTTAGTTTCGGGCTGGAAAAAGAAACGTTACGATTCAAAACTCACCAAAAATATTCCTTCAAAAATATATAACGCTACTGCCCGTAAAGTTACCGGACTCAAGCTACACGATATGAATTGTGGTTTGAAAGCCTATAAAAACGAAGTTATTAAGAACATTGAGGTATATGGCGAAATGCACCGTTATATCCCGTTTTTGGCTAAAAATGCCGGATTCACAAAAATCAGTGAAAAGGTAGTAGAACACCGCAAACGCGAATTTGGTGAAACAAAATTTGGGCTGAACCGCTTTGTCAACGGCTATTTGGATTTGATGACACTTTGGTTTTTATCAAAATTCGGAAAAAAACCTATGCACTTTTTCGGATTATATGGCAGTCTCATGTTCCTTCTTGGGCTGTTGGCAATAGTCGCTGTTGGCGTTAATAAATTAGTAGCAATTGTAGAGCATGTAAAAGCTCCATTGATAACAGATAGTCCCTATTTTTATTTATCCATGCTGGCTATGACACTGGGAACACAAATGTTTTTAGCCGGATTTGTGGGTGAAATTGTTGCTCGAAATTCAACTGAGCGCAACAATTATAAAATTGAAAAAGAGATTTAGACTGTTTTTATCATTTATCTGATTCAACAAATACAAACAACAAAATAACTAAGAATAAAGTAAACAAAAAATGGAATTAATGGATGTCCTAAAAATTGTATTACCGGCACTACTTGTTTTGCTGACCGCTTATTTATTGATTGACAAATTGCTGCGCAATGAAGAAAACAGGCGCAACTTCGAGTTACGCAGAACAAATGTATCGACCATTACCCCTATTCGGCTTCGTGCTTACGAACGCCTGATTCTAGTCCTTGAACGTACTACTCCGGCCACTTTACTCGTTAACGTTGCCAAACCGGGGATGACAAATGCCGAACTTCAATCTCAATTACTTACAACCATTCGTCAAGAGTTTTCGCACAATTTATCTCAACAAATTTATGTGAGTACTGAGGTTTGGAACTACATTAGAGGGACTCAGGAAAGTCTTTTACAGCTAATAAACGCCTGTTCATCAAAATGCACCCCTGATGATTCTGCATCTGGACTGGCCGAATTAATTATTCAGGTATATGACTCCACAGAGCACACTCCAACCGAATTAGGAATTGAAATGCTCAAAAAAGAAGTTCAGAATTATTTCTAAAAAGGCAAGAATGAAATACACTAAAAATATAATTCTTTTACTTTGCTTATTCGTTGGAGCTTCATGTGTCACCGATGAGCAATGCCGAAAAGACAGGTATGTCAGAATGCAACTGGGAATTTACCACGTTACCTACGATGGAACAACAAAAGTCAGAACTGCAACTGCCTTATCAATTGATAGCATAACAGTAAAAGGAATAAATAAAGACTCACTTTTGTATAATAATACGAAGAAAATCTCCAATATTATTCTCCCATTAAATAAACTTGACACAATTTCGAGATATCAAGTTACATTTAACAACATAACTGATACTGTTACTATTCTTCATACGAATTACGATACTTATTTATCAATGGAATGCGGTTGTATAAAAACGCACAAAATTGATTCTGCGTATTCAACTAAACACTTTCTTGATTCAGTAAGTGTAAAAACAAATAATGTAAATACTTCGACCAGTGCCAAAGAAAATATTAAATTATATAAGTAGTCTGGTTTTGTGTTTGACTGTTTTTACAGCGAATGCTCAGAAAAAGATAATTGAACCAAAAGATACTATAAAAACTCCTTTCTATAGTGGGTTTATAGTACAAGGTGATATTATTTCTCTGGCTACTTCTGTGATTGGAAAAAGTGAAACATACTCATACGAAGGTGCTATTCAGATTGACTTTAAACATAAATTCTACCCAATAATAGAGGTCGGATTTGCCGGTGCTGATAGAATATCTACAGTTAATAATGTTGGTTTTAAAACCGACGCACCTTTCGCACGGATTGGGATTGATTTTAATCTGATTAAAAAGAAACCAAATTCAAAACCAAATAGTAGTTTGTTTATTGTCGGACTTCGATTTGGAATGACAAAATTTAACTATAGTCTTACAAATCTAACTATCACGGATGAATACTGGGGTGGATCGGAGAGTGTATATACAGGATCACAAAGTAGCGCTAGAACATGGTGGGAAATTGTTGCAGGAGTTCGTGTAGAAGTCATTAAAAATGTTTACATGGGCTGGACAGTCCGTAATAAAAATCAAATAAGTTCAGATGTCGCCGGAGCTCCGGCACCTTGGTATATCCCCGGATTTGGCGCCAATGCCAGTAGTCATTGGGACTTAAATTATACTATAGGGTATCATTTTTAAATTAAAGAAAAAACCAATTATAAAAAACAATTTACAATGAATTCGATTCAAACTTTAAATCGTGCAGCGGATAATATCCGTATTTTAGCTGCATCAGCTGTTGAGAAAGCGAAATCAGGGCACCCTGGCGGTGCTATGGGTGGAGCTGACTTTATCAATGTTCTTTACTCTGAATTTTTGGAATACGATCCAAAAAATCCTAAATGGGAAGGCCGCGACCGTATGTTCCTTGATCCGGGACACATGTCACCAATGTTGTATTCAGTACTTGCTTGTACTGGTAAATACACTATGGAAGAATTGGCTCAATTCCGTCAATGGGATAGTCCAACTCCGGGTCACCCTGAAGTTGATATTATGCGTGGTGTTGAAAACACATCTGGTCCTCTCGGACAAGGTCATACTTACGCTGTAGGTGCTGCAATTGCTGCTAAATTTTTGAAAGCACGCTTCGGTGAAGTGATGAGCCAAACTATTTACACTTATATTTCAGACGGTGGCGTTCAGGAAGAAATTTCACAAGGTGCCGGTCGTATGGCTGGTCACTTAGGACTGAATAACCTGATTATGTTCTACGATTCAAATGACATTCAACTTTCTACTGAAACTAAAGATGTTACAACTGAAAACACAGCTCAAAAATATTTGGCTTGGGGTTGGAAAGTAATTGAAATCAATGGTGGTGATGTTGAGCAAATTCGTGCCGCTTTGACTGAAGCAAAAGCTGAAACAGCTAAACCAACCTTGATTATCGGTAAAACTATTATGGGTAAAGGTGCTCGTAAAGCAGATGGTTCAAGCTTCGAAAACCAATGCGCTACCCACGGTATGCCATTGAGCGAATGTGGTGCATCATATGCTGAATCAATCAAGGTATTGGGTGGCAATCATGAAAATCCGTTCGTATTGTTCCCTGAGACTGTTGAGCTTTATGCAAAACGTGCTGAAGAATTAGCTGTTATTGCTGCCGCAAAACAAGCTGCAAAAGCTGAGTGGGCAAAAGCAAACCCTGAATTGGCTGCTAAACTCGACTTCTTCTTCTCAGGAAAAACAAACATGAACTGGGATGCTGTAGTTCAAAAACCAGGTCAGGCTACACGCGCTGCTTCGGCAACTGTATTAGCTGAATTGGCAAAACAAGTTGAAAACATGGTGGTTGCAAGTGCCGACTTGTCAAACTCAGACAAAACTGACGGTTTCTTGAAAAACACTAAGGCATTTACCAAAGATGACTTCTCTGGTGCATTCCTTCAAGCCGGTGTTGCTGAGTTGACTATGGCTTGCGTTTGTATCGGTATGAGTTTGCATGGTGGTGTAATTCCAGCTTGTGCTACTTTCTTCGTTTTCTCAGACTACATGAAACCAGCTGTTCGTATGGCTGCCTTAATGGAACAACCAGTAAAATTCATTTGGACACATGATGCATTCCGCGTAGGTGAAGACGGACCAACTCACGAACCTGTTGAACAAGAAGCTCAAATACGTTTGATGGAAAAACTGAAAAACCACAAAGGTCACAACTCTATGTTGGTTCTTCGTCCTGCAGATGTTGAAGAATGTACTGTAGCTTGGAAAATGGCTATGGAAAACACCTCAACTCCTACAGCTTTGATTCTTTCTCGTCAAAATATCGTTGATCTTCCAGCCGTTACAAGCCGTAAAGAAGAAGCAGAACAAGCTCAAAAAGGTGGTTATATTGTTGAAGGTGATGAAAACTTTGATGTAATTTTAGTTGCATCTGGTTCAGAAGTTTCTACATTGAACGAAGGAGCTGCATTGCTTCGCGCTGATGGTATCAAAATTCGTTTGGTTTCAGTTCCTTCTGAAGGTTTATTCCGCAGTCAATCAGCAGAATATCAAGAAAGTGTATTGCCTAGAAACGCTAAGATTTTTGGTCTTACTGCAGGTCTACCTGTAAACTTACTTGGTTTAGTTGGTGCTAACGGTAAAATCTGGGGATTAGAATCATTCGGTTTCTCAGCTCCATTCAAAGTATTGGACGAAAAACTTGGGTTTAACGGTCAGAATGTTTATAATCAGGTAAAAAAAATGTTGTAATAATTACCCCTAACCCCTAAAGGAGAACTAAGTTAGTTTTGTCTTATATATTGTTTTATTATAAATAACAATCATTACTAAATTAGTTCTCCCTCAGGGGTTAGGGGTCTTTTTTTTATGGATATACTTTCAATCATCATTATCGGTATTGGTCTGGCGATGGATTGTTTTGCTGTTTCCATCAGCAAAGGAATTTGTGCCAAGAAATTTTTCATTTGGCACACACTTCGTATGGGTTTGCTTTTTGGTGCATTTCAAGCTATAATGCCTTTAATCGGATATTTAGCCGGAGCAAGTTTTGCAAAGCAAATGCAAAGCTTTGACCATTGGGTAGCCTTTGGGTTATTGGCACTTATTGGAGGCAAAATGTTATACGAAGGCTTTCAAAATCACGATGCCGATTGTGAAACACCAAATCCGTTCAAGTGGGCTTCACTCCTACCTCTGGCTTTTGCTACAAGTATCGATGCGCTTGCTACCGGAATTGTTTTTGTGCCATATCCCGGAATAATCTGGATGGCCATAACAATTATAGGTTTGATTAGTTTCATTTTTACATTTATCGGAATGTATATTGGTATTCACTTTGGTAAAAGATTTCACGTAAAAGTGGAAGCTATTGGCGGAATAATACTGATTGGTATTGGATTGAAAATTCTCATTGAGCATTTGCTCAATTAAATATTAAACTTTAAAATATGACTTTAAAAAAACTACTTCCACTATTATTAATTAGCTTTTCTATTTCTCTTTTTGCAGCAGAACCGACAACTACTTCGTTAAAATTTTACGGTTTTGTGGGCAATGACTTCTTTTATAATTCTCGTCAGAATCTTGATATGGTCGACGGTGTAATTCAGTTATTCCCAAAACCAATTTCGCTTAATGCCGCCGGCGATGATATTAATGCTACTGCTCAGGCTGAGATGCTTAGTGTAAACACACGAATTGGCATGGATATTTCAGGGACTCCTATTCTGGGTGCAAAAACCACTGGGAAAATTGAAGCAGACTTCGCCGGTTTCGGAACTTCATTTTACGTTTTCCGTGTACGTCAAGCGTATATGAAATTAAACTGGACAAAAACCGAACTATTAGTGGGTCAAACATGGCATCCATTATTTGGAAGTATTGCTCCAACAACTTTTTCGGCTAATGGTGGAGCTCCGTTCCAACCCTTCAACCGCAGCCCGCAAGTTCGTGTAAAACAAAATCTAACAAATACACTTTCCGCAACTGCAGCGGCCGTTTATGAAATGCAATATGCATCGCAAGGTCCACTAACAGCTACAACAACGGGGGCAAGTAATGTTTTTATGAAAAATGCCATTGCTCCTGATTTGTTTGTGGGTTTAGAAAACAAAACCACACATTGGACAACTGGTGTAGGTGCTGATTTCAAAACACTAAAACCTGATGCAACTAACTCAGCTACAATTTCATCGTTAAGTGCAGCAGCTTATGCTCAATATGTGAACAACAAATTTCTAGTAAAAGCAAAAGCTGTTTATGGCGAAAATCTGAGCGATCAACTTATGTTAGGTGGCTACGGAGTTAGTAAATATGGAACTGGAGTTGACTCAACAAAAGTACTTAGTTATACAAACTACAAAAATGGTAGTGGTTGGATCGATGCTGTATACGGTACTAAATTTCAGGTAGGTTTATTGGTTGGATTTTCTCAAAATCTTGGGACACCAAAAGACTTAGCAATTAATCGTAAAACTCAAAAGTTTACTAGCTATGGTTATGGCTTTTATGATAACTCTGATTTGAATCCATCTATTAAAAGTTTTAATCAACAAGTTCTTGATCGTCTTTACCGCATTGCACCTCAGGTAAGTTATAATTTATCAAATATGAAATTTGGATTGGAATACGATTTTTCAAGTGCTTCGTACGGTTTGTTAAAAGCCAATGGTACTGCTACAGATTCATATTCGGTTAACAATCACAGAGTTCTTGCTTCTGTAATGTACATATTTTAAGGTAATCAGTAGACCAGTAAACACAATTTAGTTTACTGGTCTACTGATTTACTCGTTCACTCATCTTTTCTATGATAAAAGGTTTCTTCTTTATCCTTCTCTTTTACTTTCTGGGGCAAATGCTCAGTTTGCTTATTCATGGTTTTATTCCCGGAAGTGTGTTAGGTATGATTCTACTTTTCCTAAGCTTATTCTTTAAAATAATAAAGCCTGCGAACGTTAAAGACACTGCTACTGTCATTACAAAAAACATGGCAGTTTTTTTTGTTCCTGCAGCTGTTGGGTTAATGGCTTATGGTGGTTTGTTATCGCATTCTTTATTAGCAATTGTAGTTGCTATTGGAATAAGCACTGTTTTGACTATTATTACAGTTGCTATTATTCAGGAAAGATTTGAGAAACGTCGCAAGAAAGGAAATATCAATCATGAATAATTTATTGGAACAAATCAAACCATTTATCAGCACCGAAGTCTTTTTGCTTACATTGGTCATGGGAACTTTTTTATTGGGTGTTTACCTCTACAAACGCACCAAAATCACCCTCATACAACCTCTACTTATTGCCATGCTGATTATCATTCCTTTTCTAAAAATCACAGGCATCGAGTATTCTACTTTTTGTGAAAAAACTCAGATTCTCAATTTTATGCTTGGACCGAGTGTTGTGGCACTGGGTTACGTGCTTTATGAGCAAATTGAGAATATAAAAGGAAACGTTATCTCTATATTAACAGCTGTTTTTGTTGGTAGTTTGGTAGGAATACTTAGTGTTGTATTTATTGCCAAAGCATTAGGTGCAGATAAGATATTGGTAGCATCGCTATCCACAAAATCTGTTACAACACCCATAGCGCTAAGCCTTGCCGAAAAAGACGGAGGTGTTCCTGCACTTGCAGCAGCATTTGTGGTTATTTGTGGAATTTTCGGAGGTTTGGTTGGTCCAATTATTCTTCGCCAAATGGGAATTAAAAGCAGCATTGCTAAAGGACTTGCCATGGGCTCATCTTCACATGCTTTAGGTACTGCCCGCGCTATGGAAATGGGAGCTATAGAGGGAGCAATTAGTGGTCTGGCTATTGGTATTATGGGTGTAATGACCGCATTAATAATTCCATTTGCTGAGCATCTATTTTGATAGTAAATCAGTTAATTCACTCCCTTTTTTGTTGAGAAATATGTCATTGTGAAACACCTCCAATTTACGAAGACTATAAGCCAACATATTTTTCTCAACCGCATTTAGATTTCCCGTTACAATTTGCGAAACAAGCTGCATTTGGGGCAAAATACTCAGAATCTCCAACCTTCCATGTTGAGTTATTTTAACGCGGATACTTCGCTTATCAAATTCATCGTCATACTGTTCTATTAACTCTAGCTTAATCAACCGGTTTATAATATCTGTTCCTGATGTTTTTTCCATTATTTGATTCTGGATTAGCTCAGTTTTACTCATACTATCGTTATTCATCAAAGTAATCAAATAGGAAAATTCATCGGCAGTTCTAATCAGGCTATCTTTCAATGCCTTTTTAATATAACCTTTTGCATAGCGAAATAGAAGTACTATCAGAATGGAAATATCTGTGTTTGGCCCATGAGCTTCGTTATTTTCGAGTTGCGGATTTCCGTGATTTAACTCTCTAACTTTAATATTTTTAGTTTGATAATTGCTATTAATAAAACCCAGAAAATCAGATGTATTCAAATTTGATCCTTCTTTTGAATTTTCTTGCTCATATTTATCCAAATAATCAATCAGTTCCAATAAAATCTCTTTCGTTTTCATAGTTTATGAATTTTGAGATTCAAAGATAAATAATATATTTTATCTTATTGAATATAGACGGACTATTTTCTACGAAACAAATACATATTCGTACAACTTTTATCTTCTAAGTAAAAAAATATTTTACTCCCGCATCAAGAAACGACCAGTTCTGCGAGTACGTTGACTCAATAAAACATCTCGTCCGGTGGTATATCTATCAACTATTTCGTCATTAAGTCCACGAATTGTGAGTAGTTCCAGTCCATCGTTGTATGTCACCTTAAAGTCGTTCCCCAATTCATCCAAAGCCCCAGCCAAATAGCGCGTATTATCAACACAAACCGATATTGTGATTGCAGAACTTTGAATTAAAGCTATTTTCAGGCGGTGTTTGTTCATAACGGCAAACGCTTTAGAAAGGCTTTCTTCCAAAACAAAAGAAAAATCGCGCGGACGAATAGTGACTAAAACCTGATTCTTACGCAAAATGAGCACAGGAACATCAATCGGTTTCTCAGTTACAGCTTTAATCACAGAACCAGCTTCAGTTGGACTTCCGAATGGCCGAACATAAAGTAGAATATGCTTGTTTTCAAGTGGTTTAATCGTTTTTGGGTGAATAATCTGGGCACCGCTAAAAGCTAATTCTACCGCATCAAGGTAAGTTAGTTCTGGAATATGAACCGTATTTTCAAAAATTCTGGGATCGGCATTTAAAATACCCGGTACATCTTTCCAAATAGTCACACTTTCGGCATCTAATAAATTTCCAACCACAGCAGCTGAATAATCCGAGCCTTCGCGACCCAGCGTGGTAGGATCACCTTTGATATTTGCTCCAATAAATCCCTGACCAATATAAATGCGACTTTTTGTAAAATCAGTAGCCTTTTGAAGCCGAACCTGCGATTCATCCATACGCACGTTTGCTTCACGAAAGTTACTGTCAGTTACGATTAGTCCACGTAAATCCAACCATGAATTATGTATACCCGACTCTTCCAAAAAAGCTGAAACTATTTTAGTTGAAATCACTTCACCATACGAAACCAGTCGATCGTACCAACGATCGTAATCGTCTCCCACACCTTCGGAAATATATTTCTTCAACTCATCGAAAAGTGGTTTTACTGCTTCAACTCCATTGCTTGGATTCACAAATAACTCGGATATAATTTCGTTGTGATAAGCTTCTACTTCGGCAAGTTTTGCTAATGAAGCCTGATGATCAGCTTTCATAAAACTGTCCAACACCACTTCCATGGCGTTTGTTGTTTTACCCATTGCCGACACAACAATAAACAGATTATCACTTACGCCCGATACAATATGAGCTATATTCCGAATTCCTTCTGCCGAGCGCACCGATGCACCCCCGAATTTATAAACCTTCATTTGTTATTTACTATTTTGAAATTTCCAACTTTGTTCTCCCATTATTCAATTTCCTTTACTCCCACCAACTTATCATACCGCTCGCCCCACGGACGATGATACACATAAACGGTATATTCGTTGTGAGTTTGCCAGTAACTACCATCTACGCGTTGTGTAGTAGCCTGCTGCTCACCTTTAGGCACAAACCAATACTGATAGTTATAACCACCTTGTTTTAAAAGAATTGTCTGATAATACGATCCGGAGGTCGCATCATATTTCATTCTATTCACATTGTTCATAAGGTTGTGGTTAAACTCACCTCCCAAGTACAATTGTCCATCGAAAAAAGGATCGGTGGTGGGTAAATTAAAGTGAACAAGCATATAATCAGCTTCGGTATTATCATCGGTTGCACCCTGTAAATGAATCACATATTTACCATTCACATCCATTTCCTGAATATACGATTTAGAAGCCAAAATTTTATTGTCGTACAAATAAGCATCATAATTTGGTTGAGAATACTTGATATTTGCTACGCCTTCGCCAGCAGCATATACCGACGAAATATCAAACCGGTGATATTCTGCCCCCCCGTCAAATATCAATGACTTATTATTAATATAACTCAGCTTATTTGAAGACATATAAGTGGGTTTAAGGTTTATTACCTCATTATCTATACGATTATTTTGACGAACAACTACTTTAATTTCTGTAGATGGATCACGAACCGCATATCCATTCAATCCGACCTCAAAATCAAGTTGTTGTACTTTTCCACTTAGCTCAGTGTCTGTATTTCCTCGCACAGTTGCAGTTACGCTAACGCGAGGTTCAACAATTGAAAAACAAGCTTGTGCAATTGGTTTGTCGGCCTGATTATCCTCATAAATAAACGCCACATAATTGCCCGAAAGTTTAAAACTCATATCATCGTTTGGCAAATTAAACGTGTAGTGCGTATAGATATAAGTTGTGTTAAGCGATGTCACATAATCAGTTATGTTACCCGTTGTATAACCACTCAGATATTCATTACTATTTATATCGGACAGTGTCCAGTCAGCATTGCAATGCAATACTTTATAGGCGTAAGAATGTGCTCCGTGCGACATTTCATCGAAACTAATTTGCACTTTATCACTTCCACCAAGTTCAATTATCGGAAGTATAAATTTTTTGTCTAAAATACCTGTTTGAAACGTTTGTATTGAAGGCTCAAAAACACGGGTACGGTAAACCTGTTGAGCTGAAATGGCGAAACAAAAAAATACAGATACAACTATGATTAATTTTCTCATAAAACAACTTATAAGTTAATTTAGTAACTAATTCGACCTAAGAACACAAATACAAAGTTGTGTTTGCAGCACCACAATTTAAGCATTTAAATTTAGTAGGTACAAAAATAGGAAATTTACAGGAATAAACTGTTTAGTAAAAGAATTATTGTGAACCTCGATGTTGAGCCGAATTGAAATGAGATTTATTTGCTCTGTTTAAGCTACTACATACCGTAAAAATGGAACTTTCATATATTTATAAAAATCATTATCCAGAACAATTAAGATTTAAAAGAATTATCTATATTTGCATAAAAATAGAACAGACTTTTCAATTAACCAAAGAACAAATAATTAAACAGAATTATGGAGACCGAAATTACAGATGTACAAAGCTACAAACTTGATTTTAATGGAAAAGGGAGCACTTTTTTTGGAATAGTTGTACTAAACTGGCTGCTTACTGCTATTACATTGAGTTTTTACTATCCGTGGGCAAAAGCAAAGCAACTACAGTATTTATACAGTTCCACATCGCTCAATGGTGACAATTTTAGTTTTCACGGAACCGGAAAAGAAATGTTTAAAGGCTATATAAAAGCCTTAGGACTTTTCATTTTCATCTACGGTTTAACTTTATTAGCCGTCTATCTTGAAGAACCAATTATTGGAGGTATATTTTTCTATTTTGCAATAATATGCATTATTCCGGTTGCCATTCATGGCTCGTATCGCTATCGTTTTTCACGCACTTCATGGCGAGGCATTCGTTTTGGTTACCGTGGTGACAGAACTGAGCTATTTGTAAACTATTTCAAATGGATTTTTCTGACTATTATTACGTTGGGTATTTATGGTTCATGGATGGAGATCAGCTTAAGAAAATACTTAATCAGTAATATACGAATTGGTGATATTGAATTTAAATACAAAGGAAAAGGTGGCGAGTATTTTGTATTAAATTTAGTTGGTGGTCTGCTTACCTTGGTAACACTGGGAATTTATTCGTTTTGGTATTATAAAAAGGTCTTTGCATATTATGTAGACAATATGAGTTTATATAAAGAAGGCAGAGAAATAAAATTCAAATCTATACTTACAGCCGGCGATATTTTCAAAGTTGGAATGATAAATTTTCTTATTATAATTTTCACACTTGGACTTGGATATGCCTGGGCAGTTACCAGAAGTTTGAATCTTATTTTCAGTAAAATTGAACTTGAAGGTAGCATTGATTTAAATAGTATTCAACAAACCGAAGCAGACTACAACGACGCTACCGGCGAAGATATATCAGACTTTTTGAATATCGATTTAGTATTTTAATGATTACACTAACGGAGTTGAACCAATAAATGGTTGACTCCGTTTTTTTTTACCAGCACGATGCTAACCACCGGAACTTACTTTGACGGCATATCTTCTATTCCCAGACATATTGAGCTTTGTTTGGAACATTTACCTGAGCCAGTGATAGCCTTTCTGCTTACAGACGAAGTACGCACAAAGTGGTCAATCGATGAAATTCGAATTGAACATCTCGGTAATTCATTGGAAATACGCCATAAAACGGATAAGTTAGCATTTATAAAAGTAACCGACGAAACTTTTATACAGGAGTTGATTGATTATTTAAGCAAAACAGGAAAAATTGGTTGGTATCATAAGTTGCTACACATGGGCATGAAAGCCTATATAGCCATTGCAATCTGCATTTTAGCAGGTATTGTTGGTGGCTACCTTGTATTCATTCCATGGGTTGCCGAAAAAGCAGTTTTAATTATTCCTGAGAAATACGATGCTATACTGGCCGATAAATATCTGACTCAGTATATGATTGATAACGAAATTGACTCTGCAAAATCATTGATATTGAATAAATTTGCATCTCAACTAAAGCTGGAGAACAGCAAACCATTGCATTTTACGGTGCTAAAGTCAACTGTTGCAAATGCCTATGCCCTACCCAACGGCAACATCATTGTTTACACAGGTTTGCTCGACTTAATGACTGATTATAATGAACTTGCCTGCCTTATTGGTCACGAAGTTATACATGTAAACAACCGTCACTCCATGAAAATGCTCTGCCGAAACCTATCAGGTTATATTTTTATATCCGTTATGCTCAGCGATGTAAATGGTATTATGGCGATAATTGCCGATAATGCCCACAACCTTCAATCACTTTCTTATTCTCGTAAATTTGAACAAGAAGCTGACGAGCAAGGCACAAAACTAATGATAAATAACAACATAAATCCGCTGGGAATGACTTTACTGTTTAGCCGGCTTAAATCTCAAAACAAGGCAGCAGTTCCTGCATTTATCAGCACACATCCAATGACCAACAATCGCATTGATGACATTAACAATTTAATTAAAAATACGAAGCACAAAAGCCTTTATAATTCTCAATTGAAGGAGCTATTCTCACAATTAAAGGCAAACAACTAATTTAGCTAAATTTTCATTTAAAATAGTTTATAATATCAGCAATAAATTTAACTACAATTGTTATCTTTACACACAATTAACAAGCCATTACTCATACACAAATAACTAAAAAATTACAGATGAAAAATTACTTTAAATTCAATTTAGCTGGTAAAACAGTTTTCCCTGTTTGGATTATTTTTATGGTGTTATTTTTAATTCCATATGGGGTTTTACAATACAAAATTCAGGGTATAAAAGGGCCGGCGAGCGATCCTCAGGAAACAATGAACAGACTTAAAGGAATGTTTGAATTGTACGGCGTAATGGCGTTTTTAATCTTAGTTGAATATGGGTTCTTCTTTTTCTTCATCAAATTGGCGCTCGAAGGAATTGAATTCAAAGAAAAGTCACTTAAGTTTGCGGGCAAATTTGGACAGTATTTACTGGTACTAATACCCGGTTTTTTATTGACCATTATTACTATTGGCATTTACTCGCCGTGGTATCTCGCTGGATTGTATAACTTCTTTGCAAAAAAAACATCACACAACGATGACAACTTTGAATTTAAAGGACAAGGAGGTGAGTTATTCTTAATCACTTTATTTACAGTCATTCTGCCAATGATATTTGTATTTTTTGTAATTATGGTATTTGCCTTTGTGGCAGGATTTAAAGGTGCAGCTGGCAATCCAACACCAACGCCGCTGATTACATTTTATGCCATTCTTATTGTATCATTAGTTATAATCCTGATGACTCCTTATTTGTATTATTCATACAAGTGGAAAGTTGATTTCAAGGTTAAAAATTACAGTATCCGTTGGGAAACAAGTTTTTGGAGTTCTGTAGGTAAAATAGCCGTGGAAGTTTTATTATCATTAATAACAATCGGAATTTATGCCCCACTTGCCACTCTTAAATTATACAAGTTTTTTAGTGAACGAACCATTGCCAACTCACCTTCTAAAACCCTTCAATTTGGCTACGACATTGAACCAAAAGATGATTTCGTGTTCATATGGAAAGAGATTTTACTAACCGTAGTCACTCTTGGAATCTATTACCCATGGGCGGCATGTAATGTTGTAGACCTTATTATCGGTAAAACATATCTAAAAGAAATAGAAGCTGAATAATCAGCTTTTATTTCTTTATTTTATACAAATGCAAATTACATGGATGTGAAAACAAAAATCTTATTTTCTATCTGCTGTACTATTTCAATTTATTGCTCAGCTCAGACTAAATTTCCCAATGGAGTTTATCTGAATCTGGAGCAACTAAGAAATCATACTCCGGCTTACAATGCCGACCTTAATATACACAAGCGGACTTCTGGCGATATTTTTATGATGGGTGGCAACGACTACAAGTTGACCACGAGCAACAGTTCTATCACCAAAAGCTTCGTAAAAAAAACGATTCTTGCGTATGTAAAAAATGATTCCATTTTATTGAATTGTATAAGTTTTAATATTCAACCTTGGTATGCTTTGTGTCTGGTTAAGGGAGATAATTTGGTATTTAAAGCAGCTATGTCAAACGGCAAAGCAACTAGTATCGCAGTTTTTGGTGGCGGAATTGGGGCTGGACTTACTGCCTCAAATCGCTACTTATATGCTCTAGACCTTAATACAGGAGATCTACGTGAAATAACGGATCAAGAGGATAGAAAATTAGATGACTTACAACTTAACACAACAGAAATACATACCCAACAGACCTACAAAGAAACAGAGCTTGCTTCGCCAGAAGAAACGCAAAGTAAAATTGACTCTGTACTTTTAAACAATGAGAACCTTATTGTAGGACAAATAATCAAGTATACACCCAACAAGGATCTAAAAATACTAACAACAAAAGGAGTCTTCTATTTTGCGTCCGATGATATCCGAAAAATAATGATCCACTCCACCGATTCCACTGCTAATGGATTCGATATCTCGGATCAGACAATCCAATTACCCGAAAACTCTACAGTGCCAAACGAAACTAGACGTAGAGTAAGCGCTTCAACTCCCGATTACTTAAAATATGGTGATGGCTTTCCGGTAAATCTCTTTATGATTCAGGGCGGCGCTGATGGTTTTGTGTTCTATTCTTCACCTTTTGACTCCAATTGCCAAAAAAAGATTCAAATAATATATTCAAGAAGATTTTGGCAAAATTTTGCCTTAGGGGCCGGATATGGCAAAAGATTCTTCGATGATATTCGTCGAGGGACAATAATTTTCTCTGATATTAGGTTTATTGATATACAAAATAACCATTACAAAAGCTTTGCTTGTAATTTAGGTATTGGAGATTATTATGAGGCTAAATTCTATCTTAATTTATCCTATAATTATGGATTCAGAATCGTTAGAAAACTATTTTTCACTATTGGTATTGATTATAATTTTCAAAAAATAGCCAATATTGAGGATAATAAGACATTCGGTATTACGGCAGGTATTCTATTTTAATCAATAGTCAATAACCAAACACTTTTCCTAAATATAAGAGTAAGAGGTGACTTTTAAGAGTAACAGAAGGAGTGAATTGGCTATCCGACTCACACCTTTTTATGTCAATTTACGGACGGTGAATTTAAGGGCCGAATACCTCTGGTAGATGAAATTGAATCAATTTCTATTATAGAGGACTATGGAACAATACTTAGGATATTAAACGGAAATGTACCTGATCCTACTAAAGTGGCTATTGCACTGATTACACTAAAAAAGAACTTTCAAGGCATTCCTAATGGAGTAAGGAGTACCACTTTCGATGGTTATTCCTATACTAAGGAATTTTACAATCCAAGATACTCGCGTAACCGAGTTACAAATGAAAATGATATCCGTCGCACCTTGTACTGGAACCCCGATGTAAAAACCGACAAAAATGTGCATGCAAATGTTACATTTTACAATAACGGCACATCAAAAGGCATGAACATTAGTGCCGAAACGGTTACTGAAAATGGAGTAATTGGTACCTTAAATAAATAGTGCCAGTGCAATACAATTGAATTAATTAGCCCAAAGATTTATTTATAAAGTAATTTTTAGCTATTTTTGCAAACAAATTCTGTTCTGAATTATAATAATTTCTAGCGAACAAATTCACGGTACGTGCATGTGAGTACTGTTATATCTAACAAAATGGCAGTTTTGCATGTAGACTGCCAATAATAATTAATGAGAAAAATGAAAAAAATCTTTGTTTTAATGCTGGTTGTATGTTTCACTTCAACCTTGTTCACCGAAAGCACACAAGCTGCTACAACTACTAAAAAAACCGTAAAAAAAACGGCTACTACTGCAAAGGCTAAAACCACAGCAAAAACTAAAACCACAACGAAAGCTACCACAAAACAGGTTATTGCTGTTAAAGACACTGTAAAAACTGTAGTCAAAGATACTGTGGCAACAGTAAAACAAGATGACTCAGTTATCAAAGTAATCTACGATTCGGTTAAAGACTCACTTGCAAAAGTTGCAAAAGACAAATTAAACAAAACGTCATTTGGAGCAAATGACAGTACTGTAAACAAAGTAAAATCTACATTAAACGTTCTTTCAAAAGGAAAAATTTCCTTATAACGAGTAAAGTATTACGAACAAAAAAACGCGAACCGGCTCACCCCGATTCGCGTTTTTTTATCTATCCTTATTACATCAAATACCCAAGATAATATAGGCATCTATATCTAGTTTCAATCAAAAAACCATTTTATTCAGCCAGTTCAATCTTAGTTTTCATATTCTTTATTTTTTCATTACTCACCAATTGTAGTACATCTTTTACCTTATTGACTCTGACGGCAACGTAAGAATAATAATCTTTTACTTCTACCATACCCAGTTCCTCACGCGCTAGTTGTCCTTTTTTGAACATAAAACCTACCACATCCATCTTGCTCAATTTATCTTTTTTCCCTTTTCCAATATAGATGGTTGCCCATTCGGGCTTTGCAGGTGCCGATGTTAGTAACGGTAGAGTATATGGAGTAGGTGTTGGAACAATAAATCCAGGTAGCTCCTCGCCCGAAGCAAGCAATGAATAAGCCGAGCCTTCAGCCTTCATTCGCGCTGTACGACCGTTACGATGAACATATTCGTCCAACCGAACAGGAATATCAAAGTGAATGACGTTTTTAATTTCTGGAATATCCAGTCCACGCGAAGCTAAATCGGTAGAGATAAAGGTACTGCAACTTCCATTACGAAACTTTGAAAGTGCTCGCTCACGTTCAGGCTGCTCCAGTTTGCCATGAAAAAATTCGTTTGCCAACTTGCGCTGACTTAGATAAGCACTAACCTTCTCCACCGCATCGCGCTGGTTACAAAATACAAGTGTAGAATCGCTGCCCAAATGACAAAGCAAACGATAAAGCAAATCAAATTTATCGTTATTTTCACCCTTAATTACAAAAGTCTTAAGGCCTTTCAGTGCATTATCTTTTTCGGAAAAATCGAGCTTAATTGGCTGCTTAATGCCGGTAAATGCCGGAATAGAAACCGCATCAGTTGCCGAAGTCAAAATTCGTTTATGAAGGGAAGGGATACGACTGATTATCGATTCCATTTGCTCCGTAAAACCCATTTCGAGCGATTTATCAAACTCATCCAACACCAATGTTCGAATAGCATCAACCTCAAAATTTCCACGTTCAACATGATCTTGTAATCGACCGGGCGTGCCAATCAATACTGCTGGTGGTGTAGCTAATTCACGTTTTTCTCCATTAGAAGGGCGACCGCCAAAACAGGTATTTACTTTATAGCCGGTACTCATGCTACGCCAAACTTGCTCAATCTGTTGAGCCAATTCTCGCGAAGGAGCCAATATCAACGCCTGAACCTTCTGTATATTCGGGTCAAGTTGCATTAATACCGGTAAAAGATAGGCAAGTGTTTTACCCGAGCCAGTTGGCGACAGTAAAACAAGGTCTTGATCTTTTTCATTGGCTTCAAGCGTGGCCAATTGCATGGCATTTAGCGATTCGATACCCATGCTTCTCAGCGTGTTATCAATTTGACTGGAATTATTTTTCATAGTGCAAAGATAGCTCTTTTTAGTGTACAATGGATAATTGAGAGTTGGCAATAAAAAACTCCCGGATTAAATGAATAATCCGGGAGTTTTATTATTGAAAAATCAATAAACTACAACATCTTTTATTTCCCAATTCCCGGTTCCGGTAGTGGTTCCATCGCTTTTATACACAAAAGCAACATGAACAGCCGATGAACCAACAAATGACTTCAAATCAATATCACCAGAAGACGTAAAAGTAAACAAATTCGTTTTATCATATGTTGGAATCGTTAACTGAGTCCAAGTAGCAGTATTTGGATTTCCACTTACATAATCTTTTGATGCATACAGCGTACAATTTGCCGACTCCGTATTGTTAAAATACTTACCGGCATGTGTAAAGGCTAAAGTAGAAGTAGAGACTTTTGAAAGATCAATGGCAGGCGAGATCAGCCAATCTTCGTTTACATATCTCGTTGAGTTTGCATAACCGGATGCCAACGCACACTTATAAGTACTCCAAGCCCATATTTGCGCACCAGAAACACTATATTGAGAAAAACTGCCAAGGCTTGAAGCAAAGGATTCATACAAAATTGCAGTTGAAATATCCACTGGTTTGGTGCCACCTGAGGTTCCATCATCTAGCTTATAATATGATACATTTTTCAGTCCGGCTCCTCCATAATAATTTGTGAGTGCCCCATACAAAGTGACTTTTTTCCCAATAAGAGATTTATTCGATTGCAAATTTAATCCATTTCGAACCGCACCTATAGGCAACTGAACGGCTAAACAACGGCTTATATAGATATTTCTCATTGAGTCAGCAATAAGGATATTAGATGTCATTGTACAAGTATCCGAAGAAAAACTATATGCATTTTGTGTTCCAGACCAGACATAACCGACAATATAGCCCTTAACCCATGCATTTGCGCTGGTTTGATTTGCCGAAGCACCTTGAACTGTATATGAAGCTCCTTCAGTACCTTTTCCATAATCCACAACTATGGCTTCACCCGTTTGTACTAGAAGGTTTTTAACCTCCCAAGTTCCAGCTGCTAAAGTTGTTGACAAGTACTTAAACGCTATCTTTATTTTTTTTCCAGCAAAAGCAGTCAAGCTAATCTGTCCTGAATTAACAAATGTATAATCTGTATTAGTAAACATAGTTGGAATAGTCAACTGAGTCCATGTAGCTGCGCCTGGCAAACCAGCCACATAATTATCCGAAACCCAAATAGTTGCATCAGCTAGGGGATTACCCAACAACTTACCGGCATGATCAAACGAAACATTAAACGTTGAATAGTTAGTCAAGTCTATAGTCGGCGAAATTAACCAATCCTCATTTGCAACATAAGTTTTCGTTGCCGATACATACCCTGTAATAGTCATACAATTGTAAGTACTATCTTGTTTCCAAGTTTGATCTCCTAAAACACTGTATAGAGTGAATCCTCCCAAACTAGTGTCGAATTTATTAGACAGAATCGTTACTGCTCCAGTATTAGTTGACAGTTTATAAGCTGACTCGTCTAAGTTAGAGCAAGCAGCCAATGACAAAGTAAATGCCAACACAACCGTTAAATATAAATATACTTTTTTCATTTCAGTATGTATTAAATATTAATTATATTGAGTCCGATAACCCTCAAAACCTTTTCCTAAATCACTAATTGTACGTAATGTAAGTTGCCAATCACCAGCAGCATCTGTATAATTTTTATACCACCCAACTATTACTGTGATATTTCCTTTATAAGTCGATGCAGGTAATTTATAGCTAGCAAACTTAGCATACTCGCTTGTAGCAATTATAATAGTACCAGTATTATCAGTAATGTCACGTGACTGAGGATAACCAGCCCCATCAGTAGATGGAGCAAAAATCATTTGAGCATCCGTCAAACTCTTACCAGCACCTTTACCTGTAAAATAAACATTTTTTATACAAACTAGTTTATTTACAAGTATTTTGTAATCCGAAGCCTTAATTTGTGCGATAGTCATCGTATCTGCTTTTATCACATCCGGCTTAGGTAGTCCATAAGCATGTATATGTTCCTTAGCTACGAGAAAAGGAATACGTCCCGGTTCTATACGATAAATAGTGTCTTTGGTGGATTTTTTAATCTTCATCTTTTCTGAGTTAATATACTTTACCCCAATTTGAGGAGATTGCCCATATTTACCCAAATACAAATCGTTACAACGCACCCATATCCGTTGACCAAGTGGATAAACCCCCGTTATCCCTGATGCATCAATAGAGATTTTCATTGCCTGTCCCTTGAGCTTATCTTCCTGTATAGTTATATACTTATATACATTCCCATCCACATCTGTTGAGGTCACATAGCCACTAATCACAACTTCACCAGTGCTTTTAATTAAATCTGCAGTATACAAACCGCCTAAATAATTAGTAGTATCAGAGTAAGCATCTGTGTCTGTCAGGAATTCTGTTTTTAGTTGTTCAATAGAATAGGTCGTAATCAAAGAATCACCCATAGATTCTGACTGAGACATAGCATCAAATTCGGTTTGCGCACAGCCGCCAAAAATAAATGCCACGCCAATTATTGCTGATATAATAATATTATTTTTCATTTTCATTTGATTGTATTTCAATTAAAACTTATATCCAATATTTAAGAACATATTAAAACCCCAAGCATAGTAATATTTCGCAGGAAATTTATTCAACGAAGTTAAGTCAATAGCTGTACCGTTCAATGGTAAACGAGCCTGACTGTATCCACCAGTAATCATTTTTGTATTATTGAGGATATTATTTGCACTCATATTAAAATTAAGAGAACGTTTATTCTTCAAGTAAATAACTTTACCGACTGAAGCATCAAGCATATATCCGCCTTTAAGTCTTTCTTGTGTACCTAAAGCTTTCATAATTTCGGGAGAGGTGTAAGTTGCCATATTTGATTTTGTAAAACGCAAAGGAGCCAAATCTAAATAATTACGATCAAAATAATTTAGCGTAAGATCTACAAACCACATCTTTGGATGAAAGTAATTCAACTGAATACTACCAGCAGTTTGAGGACCCGTACTCAATTTCTTGTCCTTTATCATCACTTCATCCCATTGATCGTCTTTTGTACCGTTTTCAAAACTCAACACACCTTGGGCATTATCTGTATAATGATAATCAGCTATTGTTCCTGCCAATGAAACCGAGAAGCTACTATTTAGTTTAATAGACAAACCTGCTTCAACACCCTGATACAACTTATTTACCTTTGTCAACACATGATTGACAAAGGTATTGTTAATATCATCATAATAGCTATTCAATTCTATACCATCCATTGAATGAGTCCTAAAACCACTTATTCGTCCACGTACTATTGGCATTGTAAAAGTATAGTTTAGGTCATAAGACAATATTTTTTCACTTTCCATTGGCACTGACGTATCTTTAATTCGTTGTGAAATATAAGAATTGTTGACGTTCGGAGATTTAGTTTCAGCCAGGACATTTACCGATAAACGATTGCGGCCATCAATTTTATAGGTTGCGCCAGCTTTTATCGAAGGATCAGTCGTATACCAAGTTTTTCCTTTACCTTCAGAAATTGCGCCCTCTTTTTCGGCTCTACCATTCTTCATGTAACCAAAGCGAAAGAACTCAACATGTGTTACTTTAGCAGCATAAAATAAATCTAACTGAGGTAATACCCATTCGTTTTGAACAAATGCAGCTGCACGCAAAATATCAATATCATAATTATAACCGAATATGTCACCTACTCCTATTTTTGCATTTGGGTTGTTTAAATTATTCTGTTTTACGTTATTATTACCCGAGTAATCTCGCTCTGCAAATTGATCAATATCAATCCATTGATTTGCGCCTAATAAATCGTCCATAGTTTTATAATGCATTGCCTTCGATAATTTCCCCTCCACTCCGGCAGTCAATTTCAACTCTGTTGAAAGTTGATTTACATAAGTAGAATTCAAGGTTGCTTCGCTTAAATTACTATGTCGACGCTCAACCGCGTATTTTGCATTTCCAGTTGGATTCACTTCATTATTCCGATAATTAGCAGTATATAATGAAGCCCAATCAATCTGTGAAACGCTTGTATTTGTTTTCCATAAATCTGTATAAAGAGCTTTCATACTATTATCATCCTGATAACTCGGCAAATTTCTGTAATAATCAGGACGTGGGTCAGGAGCATTATAAAATGAAAGCGCAGTATTGCTATAAATACTATAATGGTATGCCAAACCTGTGCGCAAACGCTGATTTTCATCAATTTTAAAATCATGTGAAAGAATCACAGTAGGATCAAAACTTCTGGCAACACGAGAATTTCTAATTTTCCCATCTTGATAACCCCAGTAAGGATTATAATAAATAGAACCGGTTAAATCAAAAGTTTCTTGTGTTACAGCAGCTTGTTGAGCCCGTTGGGTTGGTGCTCCAAAAGTTACCACTGAAATACTATGTTGTTTATTAATTACTTTTTCAGCAGAAAAGAAACATCCCGCTGAGTTATAAAATGTACCATCCACAATACCTTTATCTGCCCAACGAACAACTGCTGAACCAGCAAATGCCCAACCGTTTGCCATCAAACCGGTGGCATAAGTATACTGCCCTCTCAGTTTATAAGCACGATTGGTATATGCAAAACTAGCCTTTGACCCAGTGGCGTACGAACTGGCTTTTGTATTTATATTGGTTGCACCCCCTAAGTTACCGTAGCTAAATGAATTGGCTGCTAATCCGGACACTTCTTCCTGATTACGGAACGCATCATTCAAACCGCCCAATGATGAAAAATTAAAGCTCTCACGCTCTAAACCATTAAAATACACACCATTAATATAGGTTGATTCGTATTGATTGTCGTAGCCTCTAACTCTAAATCGCATTGGGCTGAATGAAAAACTAGCTTGTGAGTTATAAACATCGCCCTTAGATGACAATGCTGTCGAAACATTCTGCGAAGAACTACTCTCATCGCTATTCAACTCTATTTCACTCATTTGTAAAACCACCTCTTGTTTTATCTCATCCTGTGCATCCACCTTTAGTTCAATAATTCCTAAATCAGTTAAGCTATTATCTTTCAGATCAACCAATCTGATTATTGTGAAATAGCCCTGCTTAGAAATGCTCACTTCGTCAGCGCCAACTTTCAAATAGCTAAGTGTAAATTCACCTTTAGCATTTGTCTGCGTAGAAATGTTTTGTTTTAAAAAAGTAATAGTTACTCCCGAAAGTGGACTTCCGGAACCAGCAACTTTTATCACACCCTTGGCTGTTGTTTGTGCCATGAGCGAAAAAGTTGTTAGCAACGATACCATTAGTATCAGCGATAGTTTTCTCATACAATTGATTCTTAATAATTTATTCTATGTAGCTTTACAGTTCCTTTTTGGGAATTCGAAAATTGTACCGAAAAAGGGCGTGCAAGTTACAATCTTTTTGGGGATTAATACATAATTATTCATCAATAAATTAAAGTTCTTTCGCACTTTTAAGTTAACCTGCATTTAAAATTAAAAAAGAGATAGATACAAAAGCTACTTTATTTTGATTTCCAAACAATTAGAATCAAAATCATTTTGACACAAATATTACAATTAGATTGACATTCTGTTCATTCAGTTAAAGACTTTAAATATTATAAGGGCATAAAACAAGTAAGGCTCAATTTTTGCTACAGCCTTATCCTAAACTATTATTCAGAATGTAACAATAATGAATTGCAGTTTAGCATTAATTGATTAATTTGACAAATTGCTTTTTTATCTCATATTTTTTTCTCACTTTTGTCCCCCATTCAATTTTACAGTTCAAATTCCAAATAGTTAATATATGAAAACAAACTATTCAATAACAGTATTAGTATCTTTTGCACTCTTAATATGTACTGCAAGCGTTGCCCAAAACAATTCAACACCAACAACAGAGAAAAAGCTCAAACTCAACGTAAGTTGTGTGGCATTTTACAATCAGGAAAATCTCTTCGATACAATTAACGACCCAAAAATAGACGATGAAGAGTACCTGCCAAACGGACCTATGAAATGGGGAACCATGAAGTATATAGCCAAAATACAACACATGTCTTATGCCATTTCACAAATTGGGTTGGATGTATGTCCACAAGGCATTGCTATGATTGGCGTATCGGAGATTGAGAATCGTGGTGTATTGGAAGATTTGGTAAAACAACCGGCTCTGGCTAAACGATCACTGGAAATTGTACATTACGATAGTCCGGACAGACGTGGAGTGGATGTGGGATTACTTTACAACCCAAGGTTATTTCATGTAACAAACAGCAAATCATACAGACTTCACACCGCCGACACAGCCTTTCTCACCCGAGATCAGTTAATGGTGAGCGGTTATTTACAAGGCGAGAAAGTACATGTAATTGTCAACCACTGGCCATCACGTACCGGAGGTGAGGAACGTTCGCGACCAAAACGAAATGCAGCTGCAGCACTTACACGTTCTATTGCAGACTCATTATTCAGGGTTGACCCCAAAGCTAAAATAATCATTATGGGTGACCTGAATGATGATCCATTTAATGAAAGCTGTGCAAATATACTCGGTGCAAAAAAGAATATTGACGACGTAAAACCGGGTGATTTGTACAATACACTATGGAAAACTCTTGATAAAGGAATCGGATCGTTAGCATATGCTGACCAATGGAATCTGTTCGACCAGATTATTGTTTCCGACGAACTGGCACACTCCGACCCAAGCAGTCTTAAACTATGGAAAGCTGAGGTTTTCAACAAACCTTTCTTAACTCAACAAGAAGGAAGATACAAAGGTACACCACTCCGTACTCATGCAGGTGGAGCATGGACAAATGGTTATAGCGACCACTACCCTACCCTTATTTATCTGGTAAAAGAAGTAAAATAGATTTATTCGAAACTAAAATATAAAAACCGGAAGGAAAATCCGGTATTCATAACAAGAGGTCGGAATGTAAGTTTCGACCTCTTGTTATATTGGACTAGCATTGCATACCAGCTATTCGAAAAAAAATTGTTACTTTTGTATTTTATCATCTCATTCAATTCATCATGGAATATTCAACCTTACAAGGAAAGCTTATTATGCCCGAATATGGGCGAAACATACAACAAATGGTAGCTCATGCGCTAACCATTGAAGATCGTGAAGAACGTACTCGCTGCATTAAAACGATTATCAACATTATGGGAAACCTCTTCCCTTACTTACGCGACGTCAACGATTTCAAACACAAACTATGGGATCACGTGGCTATTATGTCCAACTTTAAACTAGATATAGATTTCCCTTACGAAATTCTTCAGGAAGAAAATCTATACACAAAACCTGAAACAATTCCCTATAAAAACTCTCGTATCCGCTACCAGCACTATGGTCGTACTTTGGAGGAGATGATTGAGAAAGTAGCTGAATATCCAGAGGGTGACGAAAAAAACGAATTAATTCGGTTAATTGCCAACCAAATGAAAAAATGTTTCCTTACTTGGAACAAAGAAGTGGTTGATGACAAAAAAATCTTTGATGACTTACGCGAGCTCTCAAAAGGAAAACTTGATATTTCTGCAGATTTCTTTAAATTAGTGGAATCAAGAGATGTGCTCTTCAACAAAAAAAATAAGCCTAAAAAGAAAAAATAACTACTGTCACAGTTAAAAGTCAAAAGCTAATAAAACAGCTGATAACTGATAATTGGTAACTGATAACTGAATAATTATGTCGTCATTTCAAATCGAAGGCGGTCGCCGTTTAAGTGGTTCCATTACTCCACAGGGAGCAAAAAACGAAGCATTACAGGTAATTTGTGCTGTATTGCTATCGTCTGAAGCAATAACAATCAGCAACATACCTGACATTCTTGACGTCAACAACCTTATCAGTCTTTTAGGAGACATGGGTGTTGAAGTCGTAAAAACTGCTGCTAACACTTATACATTCAAGGCAGAAAATATTAACCTCGATTACCTTCATTCCGATGATTTCTATAGTAAAAGTGCATCGTTACGTGGTTCTGTAATGATTGTTGGTCCATTAGTTGCTCGCTTTGGGCACGCATCGATACCAAAACCCGGTGGCGACAAAATCGGTCGTCGCAGACTGGACACACACTTCCTGGGGATACAAAAGCTTGGTGCCGATTTCCGCTACGATCCGGATGCTAAACGTTATGAGATTTCTGCAGAAAAGCTAATTGGCTGTTATATGCTGCTTGACGAAGCATCGGTTACCGGCACAGCCAACATCCTTATGGCAGCGGTTATGGCCGAAGGAACTACCACCATTTACAATGCAGCTTGCGAACCATATTTGCAACAGCTTTGTAAAATGCTCAACGCCATGGGCGCAAAAATAACCGGAATTGGGTCTAATTTATTGGCTATTGAAGGTGTTAGCAAACTAAACGGATGTAACCATCGCATTTTGCCCGATATGATTGAAGTTGGTAGTTTTATTGGCATGGCTGCTATGACTGCCTCGGAATTAACGATAAAAAATGTAGCTTACAACGAGCTTGGAATTATCCCTGACAGTTTCCGTAGATTGGGAATTAAACTGGAACAACAAGGCGACGATATATTTATTCCACAACAGGACTCATACACCATAGAATCGTTTATAGATGGCTCCATCATGACTATTGCAGATGCTCCATGGCCAGGACTTACACCTGACTTATTAAGCGTATTTTTGGTGGTTGCCACAAAAGCAAAAGGAAGCGTACTTATTCATCAGAAAATGTTCGAGAGTCGTTTATTTTTTGTAGATAAGCTTATTGACATGGGTGCGCAAATCATTCTGTGCGATCCACACCGAGCAACTGTAATTGGTCAGGGAAACCAACTCCACCTACGCGCTTCTACCATGAGTTCTCCCGATATTAGGGCTGGTATTGCGCTACTGATAGCTGCACTTTGCGCCGAAGGAATAAGTACCATTCATAACATTGATCAAATAGACCGTGGATACCAAGATATCGACAAACGCTTAAATGCACTTGGGGCAAATATTAAACGTATTTAAAAAGGACAAAGAAGGGCTCAATCCGATACTGGAATGAGCCCTTCTTTGTTTTATGACATAACCAGCTTTATGATCTGTTTTCTGACGCTCTCAGTTTCAGACACTTGGTCAGGTTTTGATTTTTTATATCTGTTGAAGCGCATTATGGCTCGTAATTTTTGAAATTTACTGTTCCATTTTAAAGCCGATTTTCCCATTGTATATTGCATTAAGCAAAATAGAATGCTAACCCATAATGGAAAGTTTGTAAGACTCCAAAATAGAATAGTTTGCACTATGTAAAAAATAGGAAATGTAAACAACCCTAATGCATATTGCAGTGAACTGAAAAATCCCGTAAATTCGGTTTTGAAGATTTTTTTGCGAATAAATACCGGCAAGAAGAATGGTAGAAAATTAACAATTAATCCTGAAATAAAGAGCGGAAAAGTCCAGAAAAGTAAAAGCGAATCGGAGATTAACCATAGACTATTAAATGGAGCTTGCTCTAATACCCAATTACGCAAGTTCAACTTTTTTAGCTTCTCTGCATATTCGTTACAATGGGAACTCAGTAATTCAGCTTTCTCAGGTTCATTGCTTTCAAGTTCAACTAACTTTTTCGCAATTTTCTGCCGTACTACAAACCTATATTCTGTTTGGTTGGGAAGTTGAAGCTTGTTCAGATAGTCTGTGTTACAAACTTCTGTTGCTATTTCAAAACTCTCGTAATACTTGTCTGTAGCCAGATTGAACGAGATGTCGTTGAGTGATTTTTTTAGCTTTTCACGAATCTCATTCATGGCTGTTACCGGATTGTTGGCATGCTCAACCATGTAATCCGATACTTCGATGGGTTTCCCTACGGTAATAATGATATGCTTCCCGGCTTTAATGATATCACCAAAGTCTAGTCCAATTGGCACAATTTTTACTCCCGGTTTATTCCCGTATTTTTGTTGAGCAGCAAACGCAATTCGGAAAATTCCCTTTACCAGCGGGCGAAGTTTGCGTTCTACTTCCTGATTTCCTTCCGGCATAATTCCCAATGCCATATTATGATGCAGCACATCTACGCATTTGTCAAAAATTTCCTGATTACGTCCTAGATTTTCTACGCCATCGCGCATTCTGAAAGCAGGCATTATTTTAGCCATATCCAGCGCTTTTGCGGCCATTTTATTATTGAAAATATCTGCTCTTGCCAGAAATATAACAGATAATTTTGGAGGCGCAATTACGTGTACAGCCAGAGCATCCATTAGTGCATTGGTGTGGTTTGGGGCAAAAATGATAGGGCAACCAGTGGGTATATTTTCTTTGCCAATGACGATGTATTCGCCATAATAACGTTTGAAAGTAAAACTAATATATTTCCTTATTAAGCTAAACGAAAATGTGTGATCGTAGATAGTTGACATGGATAATGTGTAAACGTTTTATTAAATGGAAGTAATACAAATATTATTGTATTACTTCTTTTCGGTGCCAATAACTGGCAAGGCTTAAGCCTGAAACAATGTGCCAGATTCCCCACCAGGCAACAACGAAAATCATTCCCCCAATTTTTAAATCGTAAGGGAAAATTTTTGGATTAAAAAGCAGAAGCAAACCTAATCCGGAGTTATGTATGCCGGTTTCTATGGTTAATGTACGTCGGTTTGTGTCAGATAATTTGAAAATACTTGCTATGGAATAGCCGGTAAGTAGCCCAAATCCATTGTGAACTAAAACAATGATGAAAATATAGAAAATATAGTTTAAGAATAAATCAACATTATTCATAAAAGCCATAACAATCATTCCCAGGAAAAAAACAAGAGAGAGGTTTTGAAGTGGCTTTTTGATTTTTTCGGTAATGATAGGAAATTTTCTTGCAAAAAGAATTCCTAGTACTAAAGGTATACCAAGTAATATAAAAACAGTTTCAAATACTTGTATTGCATCTATGCTGAGAGGCTTTCCGAGCAAGGTTCCTGCATGATTGTTAATGTAGGTGTTGTATAGCCCACCCCAAAAGGCAAAATTAAACGGTGTCGTGAAAGTAGCTAATAAAGTTGATGTGGCGGTTAATCCTACGGCCAATTCGGTGTTGGCTTTTGCATACGATGACATGAAATTAGATATGTTGCCTCCGGGGCATGCTGCCACCAGAATCATGCCCATAGCAACTGTTGGTGTAAGGTATTTGTTGAAAATAACGATAAGAATAAACGTGATGAGCGGAAGTGCAATGAGTTGTGAAAATAATCCGGTAAGAGCTAATTTGGGGTTTTTGATTAGGTTAGTGAAATGCGAAACTTGTATTCCTAGGGCGACTCCGAACATTACAAAACAAAGTACAATATTGATTACGTGCATTCCTGATGCTGAAAAATTAATTCTGATTGGGTCAAGTTGCTGTAAGGCTTCGTACATAAATTTGCTTTTCGTTTTTTTGTGATACAAATATATAAAATTATTAGTATTAGGCTGCTAATTTGCCACCAATACTATAAATGTTTTAATGCGTTTGATATTTTAATTACTTTTGTAATCAGATATCAGAGTAAATACCGTGTTAAATGAATGTTGAATTTATGAATAAAAAATTATTTCTTGTAATAGTCATTGCTATTGCTTTGTTAGAGTCGTGTGCCGTTAAAAAGAATTCAGCTTCGGTGGTTTGTTTGGAAACTAACTATGGGAAAATTACTGTGAAGTTATACCCGGAAACAACCAAACACAAGCAGAATTTCCTAAAGTTGGTTGAGAATGGATTCTACAACGGCGTGCTGTTTCATCGTGTTATTTCCAGTTTTATGATTCAGGGTGGTGATCCCGGATCCAAAACAGCTAAACCTGGAGCTATGCTTGGTTCGGGCGATGTTGGTTACACCATTCCGGCTGAATTTGTATATCCGCATTATTACCACAAAAAGGGTGTATTGGCTGCGGCTCGTGAGGGCGATCAGGAAAATCCGCAAAAAGCTTCTTCGGGCTGTCAGTTTTATATTGTTGAAGGAAAGAAATTTACCGATGAACAATTAAACCAGCTAGAAAGCAACAACAAGCAGAAGCTCGAAGCAAAACTGTATCAACAGGTTTTAACTACGAGGAAGGATGAAATGAAAAGTTACCAGTTGGATGATAATAAGTTTAAAATTAATGAACTACGTGAAAGCATTTTGAAAAAAGCACGTTTGCAGTTGGAAACAGATACAACCTATAAATTTACTAAAAAGCAACGAGCCGATTATAAAACAGTGGGTGGGACTCCTCATTTAGATGGTGAATATTCTGTGTTCGGTGAAGTAATTGAAGGAATGGATGTGGTTGATAAAATTTCGGCAGTTCAGGTTGATGATAATAATCGTCCTATTATTGATGTAAAAGTGATTAAGGCAGAAGTTGTGAAATAGTTAGTCGTAAAAGTATTCTTGGTTGTATTCAATCAATGGTCATTACTATAGTGTTATGTTATTCTATTTAATCTGTTTAGCAATTTCTGTTGCCATTAATTTTGTAGCGTTTACATTCCAATGGGTATCGTCGGTATGATAAAGTAAGTTGCGATTTTTTTTCCTATAGTCGTTATAAATTCTCAGTGTATTTATTGTTGCAATATTATGAATGTGTAATAATGAATCTAAAAGAAGTAAATAATTAGGTTGTTTTTTGAAGGGAACCAGTTCATAATAAACTGTTTCTTTGTCGGGCATAGGCATAAATATAAACAGAATTCCATTTGAGTCGCAATAATCTTTATATGATTTAATAACTGATATTTCTGTATCTAAGTCTCTTTTACTGTGCTTCTGCAATTTCCCCTCCTTGAAATACATAGTTGAATCGCCAACTGCCTGAATTCCAATCCCATTAAGCCCGTTTATTCTGGCTTGAAGCCAATGAAGGGAGTAAAGTTTTAATGCTCGATCTACATACATATTCATCTGACCATATTTCAATATGTTGACAATTTCTGCTCTAAGAGGATTATCCTTGATAGCGTAAATTGGTGGCGGTACATTCCTTTCTACTATGGAAAAAATTACTACTTTTGGTTTTTTTATGACTCCGGTTTTCAAGTAGTATTCAAATTGCGAAAATGTGCTTGGGGCTAAGTTGTATATTTTCCTTGTATTATTCAATTTGTATTTTAACTGATTTGAAATTGTTTCGTCCTGATTTAAACTGCTCCCAGCAATAAACGAATCACCAATAAATAGAACATCGGCTTGATCAATATACTCATCATTCCTGTAGCCAAGTTTGTCGGTAGTCCAGTATTCTTTTTTTTGCACAGCCTTACTGGTATGATGACATAGGTCTCCAACAGAATTTGTAGTTGTCTTTTGGTTAAGATAGAAAGGGGAACCTGAATAAGCACTGAATCTAAAAGACAACGCTTCCCATACTCTAAATGTAAAAAAGGTGGGAGGCATTAATGCCTCAAGTATCAGAAATAATATGAATGGAGTCAGAAATATGAATATCTGTAATAAAAATTTTCTCATAATTAAAATTGAAAATAAATAAATTGCTGTTCAGCACCGGCAAAGATATAGATGGCTAAAATGATGGCATAATACACCGACCATTTTACTGGCTTGTACCACTTCTCACCCAATTTTGCAATTGCATATTGGTGCTCTCGTCCAAACCATTCAATTGTTATAAATATTGCTGTGAGAATGAGAATGGGAATCGATTTCTTAATTTCTGAAAAATAAGGAATAGAAAACAAGCTGCCTGAGAATATTCTTGCGATATAACTAAAAGCTTGTGATACATTTGTAGCCCTGAAGAAAATCCACGCAAACACGGTTAATCCAAAAGTTGTAGACATTGCCACAAGTTCTTTTATTGTTGGTATATATTTTCCTTTTGCAACTATATCGAGATTGTTTCTGTGTGTGTTTGAAATAATTGATGGCATTATATATAGTGCATTCAAGAAGCCCCAAAGAATAAATGTCCAGTTTGCACCATGCCAAAAGCCACTTACCAAAAAGATAATAAAAGTGTTTCTAACTTTTATCAATGTTCCTCCTTTGCTTCCCCCCAGCGGAATGTATAAATAATCCCTGAACCAGGAAGATAGAGAAATGTGCCAACGCCTCCAAAACTCAGCAATGTCTCTGGAGAAATAGGGGAATGCAAAATTTCTCAATAAATCAATACCAAATAACCGAGCAGTACCTAGTGCAATATCAGAGTAACCTGAGAAATCGCAATAAATTTGGAACGTAAAAAATAATGCTCCTAAAATAAGTGTGCTTCCGGAATAGTGATTGTAATTGTTGAAAATATTGTTGGCATATTCGGCACAGTTATCTGCAATAACTATCTTTTTAAATAATCCCCACAGAATTTGTTTTAATCCATCAACTGCTTTCGAATAATCAAATTCGCGCTTTTTGATTATTTGTGGCAATAGGTGTGTTGCTCTTTCAATAGGTCCGGCAACGAGTAACGGAAAAAAACTTACGAAAAGAGAATAGTCAATAAAGTTGCGTTCTGGTCTTATTCTTTTCTTATACAGGTCAATGACATAGGATAATCCATGGAAGGTATAAAAAGAAATACCTACAGGTAAAATAACTTGTAATGTTTCGAAATTAGCACGAAAGCCTAAAAGTGATAAACCATCTGCAAATGAAGCCGCAAAAAAATTGTAGTAATGCGAATCAGGAGTAGAGACTCCGTAATTCATTGTTAGTTTAAAGTGTTTATTATCAAGAAAATAAGTGTGAAATAATTTGTTCAATTCCCTGAAAATCACTAT
>Ga0302215_10000193_pt1 | contig 46104 bp, 35 predicted proteins | sample II_Fen_N3_1_FD_194580 | JGI IMG/M metagenome (GOLD analysis project Ga0302215, IMG submission 194580) | Peat permafrost microbial communities from Stordalen Mire near Abisko, Sweden - II_Fen_N3_1 | ecosystem: Environmental > Terrestrial > Soil > Wetlands > Permafrost | place: Sweden: Abisko... | reverse complement strand
CAGGCAGGTACAAAAGACTTTTTGCCCTTAATATCAGATTATAAAAAGTTGAAACCCGAACATGCAACTCTTATCGATGAAGGGGAGAATTACCAACTGTATAAATTAAACAATTATTTTCGAACCGTTTATTGCATTGAGTCCGATACGATAGCTTCTGCCCGGAATATCTTTGAGAATTTATATGCCGAATGGCAGGATCACTCAAAAGAAAAAGGGAATGAACCTATGATGAATATCGTATGTTCTTTCGAGGATAATATCTGGTATACATACATTTTCCCACGTAAAGCTTTTAGACCCTGGCAGTATACAGCCGAAGGTGTCGATCGGTTAATGGTCAGCCCTGCAACAGTCGAATTGAGTGGTATATTCATCACCCCTATTGAAAGTCATTTTGAACGAATAACAAAACAGGATGTGATAAGCATACTGGAACAATGCAGTTGACCGGGTTGATTGACACCAGAATTTTCACATTAAAATTTTATAAATAAGCACATCTAAACTCTTAAGGTAACTCTGCTGCCATAGGGTTTTTTAGAACAGGATCAACATGAAAAACACAGAACCGATTATACATGTCGGAATTTTATCGAACAAATCCATTGAATTTGTGCTGAATGGTGATTTCAGATCAACAAATGGAACAATTTTCACTGGGAAAGAAAAGGCAACTTATAAAAAAGGCAAGATCTTTTTCAATGGAGAAAGTTTTGAAGAGATCATTTTTTATCCGATCACCAAAGATGCTTCGTTTGATTTAATCGATGTGATCATAGGCATCAATTTCCACTGGGAACGAAAAGAAAACCAACGTTTCAATGGAGCATTGAAATTCATTGTCGAGGATAAGAATCTGACTGCTATCAACCGGATCAATGTAGAAGACTACCTGATCAGTGTTATATCGAGTGAAATGAGTGCTACGGCGTCGGACGAATTACTGAAAGCACATGCAGTTATATCAAGAAGTTGGCTGTTGAGCCCCCTGCAAAAAGTAAAACAGAAGGTGAATAAAGTGCATCCTGCAAACGAACAACAATCCAATAACGGAGAGCCAACCCCTACGAGCAAATTATCACAACCAACATACCGCTATATCAAATGGTACGAACGAGACGCACATACCAACTTTGATGTATGTGCTGATGATCATTGCCAGCGCTACCAGGGAATTACCAGAGCAAGTACAAAAGCTGTAGAAGATGCTATTGAAGCAACCCGCGGTGAGGCATTGATGTATGAAGATCAGATATGTGATGCGCGTTTCTCCAAATCATGTGGAGGGATATCAGAGACTTTTGAGAATTGCTGGGCACCAGAACATTACACTTACCTGACTGCTGTTATCGACAATGCGAATGCACCAGTTGGATTTGAACTTGATCTAACCAACGAAGATAGTGCTGAAAAATGGATACGTAAATCACCCGCTGCATTCTGTAATACAACCGACAAGAAAGTGCTATCGCAGGTGTTGAATAACTACGATCAGGAAACAACTGATTTCTATCGCTGGAAAGTAGAATATACTCAGGCGGAAATATCGGAACTATTAACACGCAGATCAGGGATTGACTTCGGAGAAATTATCGATATGATACCAATACTGCGTGGCGAATCCGGAAGATTGATTGAACTGAAAATCATCGGTACTAAACAGACAGTCATTGTAGGGAAAGAACTGGAAATCCGTAAATGGCTTTCGAACTCACACCTGTATAGCTCCGCTTTTGTGGTTGACAAGTCAGAAATGATTGACAAAATTCCACAACACTTCACCCTAACAGGTGCCGGCTGGGGGCATGGTGTTGGATTATGCCAGATTGGAGCAGCCGTAATGGGTGAAAAAGGATATAAATACAATGAGATATTGCTGCATTATTTCAGAGGGGCTGAATTGAAAAAAATATATTAACTTCGTTGATATTATTTCATGAAATGATTCCTTGATATGAAACGTCTTGAACATTTGGATTTTGAAAAAATCAAGTGAGCAATAATAGTTATATAATAGATTTTTAAGTTAATAACGAAAAATAAATCGAATCACCATAGATTTTGCGGGGATTAATAGAACTAATCGCCGCAAAATGTGCGGAGAATAATCACAAAATAAAATCATAATGGAAAACAATCCAACTAAAAAACAATCCTCTCCCTGGTCCTGGATACCAACATTATATTTCGCTGAAGGAATGCCTTATGTGGTGGCCATGACGGTGGCAGTAATCATGTACAAGCGACTTGGCATATCAAATACTGACATTGCATTATATACAAGCTGGTTATATTTGCCCTGGGTTATTAAACCGTTCTGGAGCCCGTTTGTGGATATTATTAAAACGAAACGCTGGTGGATTATCACGATGCAGCTACTTATTGGTGCAGGATTGGCAGGAGTTGCTTTCCTGATACCCATGCCATTTTTCTTTCAGGCGACACTGGCCGTACTCTGGCTGATCGCTTTCAGTTCAGCAACTCACGATATTGCTGCAGATGGGTTTTACATGCTGGCACTGGATAGTTCCGAGCAATCATTCTTTGTAGGCATTCGAAGTACATTTTATCGCCTGGCCATGATTACCGGTCAAGGCATCCTTATCATCATTGCAGGCTCCCTGGAAAGCTTCACAGGACTGGAACCAATGCAATTTACAGTCCATTCATCAAATACAATCCAGACAACACTGGTATTGCAACCCAGGGATTATAAAGTCCCGGCAAGCGACAAAATGACTTTTGCAACTTTTCCTTCAACCCTGGAGCTTAATACAAATAACATTTCAGTTGACTCACTAAGTAAAATCAAAGCTTTTGCTATAGAAGAAAATCAGAAAAACGGATTTATAACAAAAGAAGAAGAGACTTCAAAGCTGGCAATTTCAACCGACAAATCATGGTGGACAAATAATATATCTTCCCCGTTGGGAAGCTTTATTAAAAACACATTTGGACAAAAGCGCATTGCAACCGTTGGGGGAAATGGTAAAACAGGAAATGCCGGCATAGTTGCTGTAAGGCTGACCAGGCAACCTGAAGCCGGGAAAACAGTTGTATTGAATTCCAGTTTCGCCAAAGGGGATAGAAGCATATTGCTGGCAGCCGGCGAACGATTCGTATTTACCTCACAAAACTGGAATAAGCCGGCATATATGGTCGTACAACTAGATTACAAGCTGAAAGATCAGGTAAAGAGTGAATTCAAAGGGATATCAGGGAATATCCGTTTAGCATGGAGCATAACATTCTTCATTCTGGCAGGCTTCTTTACACTGATTTTTGTATACCATCGTTTTGTACTTCCATATCCGGATTCAGATCACCCTACAGTTACACAATCAGCAGGAGATGTGTTGCGGGAATTTGGCCATACATTTGCTTCTTTTTTCCAAAAGCCAGGTGTTGGCCTGGCCATTACATTTATGCTTTTATACCGATTGGGAGAAGCCATGTTGGTTAAAATGGCATCACCTTTCCTGATTGATCCACGTGAAATTGGGGGTATGGGACTGACAACAGGGCAGGTTGGACTGGTATATGGAACAGTAGGTGTAATTTCATTAACCCTGGGTGGTATTGTGGGTGGAATTGCAGCTTCCCGGAACGGGCTCAAATACTGGATCTGGCCAATGGCACTTTGCATTACTTTTCCTCATTTGGCTTACCTGTATCTGTCCTGGTTTACTCCTGACAGCATGATATTGGTGAATATTGCGGTTGGCATAGAGCAATTCGGTTACGGATTTGGGTTTACAGCATACATGCTTTACATGATCTACTTTGCCGATGGTGAACACAAAACAGCTCATTATGCTATTTGTACAGGTTTTATGGCCCTGGGAATGATGATGCCGGGAATGATAGCCGGATGGTTACAGGACTTATTGGGTTATAATCATTTCTTTATATGGGTTATGATTTGTGCAATACCTACATTACTGATAATTCCGTTTCTGAAAATTGATAAGAACTACGGCATAAAGAAGAAAGAAATAAAAGTTTGAAAAGTTTAAGGTTTGAAGAGTTTAATGAAATAACTACTGAAATTGGCTTTTGGGACTATCCGTCGTTTCTGATCGTTGGGTGGGTTTAATATTTTTTTTACCTTTGCATACAAATTCAACTAAAGTAATGAAAATACTGATTCTTGGTGCCGGAAAAATGGGCACATTCCTGACTGATGTCCTGTGCATTCAACATGAAGTGGCATTATTTGACACAGATCCCAAGCGGTTACGGTTTGTCTTCAATACTTACCGAATGACTGAATACAAGGAGATTCATGAATTCGAACCGGAGTTGGTAATCAACTGCGTAACCCTGAAATATACCATCGATGCATTTCTGGCTGTATTGCCCTATTTACCTAAAAACTGCATCATTTCGGATATTGCATCAGTAAAAACCGGGCTACAGAATTATTACGAAGCTTCAGGCATGCGCTATGTATCGACTCACCCTATGTTTGGTCCTACATTCGCCACACTCGACAACCTAAGTACACAAAGTGCCATAATCATATCCGAATCGGATCATATGGGCAAGGCTTTTTTCAAAGATCTATACGGTTCATTGCGCTTGAAAATTTTTGAATACACCTTTGATGAACATGATGAAACAATAGCTTATTCACTATCTATCCCCTTCGCCTCAACATTGGTTTTTGCTTCAGTAATGAAACCCCAGGAAGCACCCGGAACTACGTTTAAACGCCACATGGATATAGCGAAAGGGTTATTATCTGAAGATGATTATCTATTAACGGAAATCTTATTTAATCCAAATACAACAAAGCAAGTTGAGAATATCCGTGCAGAACTGAAGACATTGCTAGATATTATTGAAAATAAAGACTCAGACCGTATGCAGGCATACCTGAAAAAGGTGAGAAAAAACATTGAGTAGGAAAAATAACTACCACTCCTTATACAGACCAAAGATTGGCATTCGAAATAGTTTAAATTAAATATAAATATCTTTAAACCCTTACGGTTTAAAGGATAAAATCAAAATTTTATGGAATCAGCAGAAAAAGTATTGGCAGCAATGAAACAAGCCGGAACACCTTTAAATGCAGGTAAATTAGTTGATCTGACAGGTCTTGACCGGAAAGAAGTAGATAAAGCAATGAAAACATTGAAAGCGAACGGAGCAATTGAATCTCCTAAAATGTGCTTTTGGCAACCAAAGTAATAAAAACCATCACAAAAAAAATAGTCGCCTTTCATTGAAGGGCGACTATTTTTTTGCAATATTCCGGACATTAAATCAGTGTACCGATAAGGGTTTCCCTTTTTCGCCCATAAAGAATGCAATCAAGATAACATCCTCTTTCCCATTATTTATTCCATTATGCAGGGTGTTTATAACTTCCGAGAATGATGTATTAGCCGGAAATTGCAGCATTTTATGGTTTTCAACTTCAACCGTTAATGTTCCCTGAAGCATATAAGCAAAAACCGGGAAAACATGTTTATGCCAGCCTGTTGATTTACCCGGAGGAATTATCACTTTTACAATGGACACCTCATCGTTTGTAAAATCAGGATAAACGATTTTCTGACCAATCGATGTTGTATCAGTTTTCAATATTGTTTCCAATACAACTCCTTTATTGTATTGCCCATACCCTCCCAGGCAAATAATTAATGCTAAATATGTAAAAACGAGTCTTTTCATAGAATATATTTTTAATTCAATTCCAACAACGAGCAGAACAACATGTTGTTCAACCTGGTGCAAAATTAATAAATTAAAGAGATAATTTACTTTTCCGTCGAAAAAACCGCCCTATCCGTCGAAAATAATTGTTGCAGAATGTCCCCAGAAGTACTTTTGACATCGAATCAACACATTACGTACAGATGAAAATACAAATTTTCTTTATCAGTTTCATGTTCCTGATCGTTACCTGCCTTTCGGCTCAAGAAAAACCTGCACAATGGGATTTGACAAATTGCTTGGACTATGCGTTAAAAAACAATATCCAAATTCAGAAGAGTAAAATCACATTGGAACAAAGTGCCGTTACTACCAGGCAAGCAAAAGCACAACTTCTCCCGAATCTTTCTGCTTCAGTTAATCAGAATTTCTCAAACTATCCGGCACAAACAAACGGAGGAACGGTTAGCTCATATTCAGGCAATTATGCTTTAAGTAGTTCTTTACTGTTGTTTGATGGCGGTAAAACCGAAAAGAACATTCGCCAACAAAAATTGCTTGAACAGATTGGTCAGTTCAACGTTCAGTATTCTCAAAAGACAATCCAATTTTCGATACTTCAATCCTATCTACAAATATTGTATGCAGCTGAATCGGTCAATATCGACAGTGCAACAGTTCAGGTATCAAAATTCCAGTTTGAACGAGGAGGAATCCTTCTGAAAGCAGGAAGTATATCACAGGTAGATTTAGCAAAACTCGAGTCACAATACAGTTCGGATAAATACCTTCTGGTCGTTGCAAAAAACGCCCTGGAAACGCAGAAACTGAATTTAAAACAATTACTTGAACTCTCTGTAAAAGACCAACTCAACATCGCCATTCCAACATTAACGAATGTCGACATTTTGATCCCATTACCAAAATTACAAAATATCTATGAGACGTCGCTTAACGTGATGCCACAATTAAAAAGTAGCAAACTAAACATACAGGTAGCAAGTCTGGAGACTGAAAAAGCAAAGTCTGCATACCTTCCAAAAATAAATCTCAATGCCAGCATTGGGACGAATCATTCCACACAGTCCGGTTTGAATTTCAACCAGCAATTGCAGGATGGGTTGAATGATGGAATAGGGATATCGATGAGTATCCCCATTTTCACAAACCGCAGTACAAAATCTGCAATTGAAATCAGCAGGTTGAGTGAGAAGACGTCTCAATTAAACTTGCAGGATAGTGAGAAAAGCTTGCTGACAGAAATAGAATCAGTGTATCAGGATGCTCTATCAGCACAAAGTCAGTACATCTCCGCATCCGAAAAGGTAAAAGCATTGCAGACCAGTTACGACTTAATAGAACAACAGTTCAACCTCGGATTGAAAAACACCCTGGAACTCCTGACAGAAAGAAACAATTTATTATCGGCGAAACAAAGTTTAATTCAGGCTAAATACCTAAGTATAATGAACGTACAAATGCTTAATTTGTATCAGGATTTACCATTGGAAATAAAATAAAACATAGAATATGAAAAAGAAAAAAAACATTATTATCTCCGTGGTCAGTTTAATTTTACTGGCAATAGGCGTGTACTCTTTTCAAAGAAAAGCACCCAAGGATACTTATAGAATGGATACAACAAAGTTATCGGACAACAAAATTACAACCACTGTAACTGCAACCGGTACCATTGATCCAATCATTGAAATTGCTGTAGGGACACAGGTTTCGGGTATTATTTCCAAAATTCATGTGGACTTCAACTCAGTAGTAAAAAAAGGACAAATCCTGGCCGAACTGGATAAAACCAACTTGCAGTCGGACTATAATTCACAACAGTTGAATCTGAATTCCAGCAAAACCCAATACGATTTTCAAAGAAAGAATTTTCAACGGTCAAAAGAACTTCACGATAAAAATCTGGTGAGTGATATTGATTTTGAAACGGCAAAATACAATTACGAGCTGGCAGAATCCACCTACAAGGTGAATCAGTCAAATTTGAAAAAAGCACAGACCAATCTGGATTATGCAACAATTCACTCGCCCATTGATGGTGTGATTCTTTCCCGGGCAGTGGAGGAAGGACAAACAGTGGCAGCTTCCTTTAGCACTCCGACACTGTTTACAATTGCGAAAGACCTTACCAAGATGCAAGTAGTAGCAAATGTGGATGAAGCCGACATTGGCAACGTAAAAAAAGGCCAACGCGTGTCATTTTCAGTTGATGCTTACCCAAACGATCAATTTGTAGGAGAAGTAACCCAAGTGCGTTTAAAATCAACCGTAACATCGAATGTGGTTACGTATGAAGTAATAGTAAATGCTCCAAATGAAAATTTGAAACTCAAACCGGGTTTAACTGCAAATATAACCATCTACACGATTGAGAAAACGGACATTCAAACATTGCCAAATAAAGTATTCAGTTTCAAACCGGATATTGACGCACTTACAAAGAAAGATTTTGTAGTGTATGAAAACAAACAAATTGCACCAAAGCTAAAAGAAAATGAGCGGGTTATTTGGGTGCAAGAAGGAAAAACCATTCGAAACAAAAGTATTGTAGTAGGCGATGCCGATGCAACCAATACAGAAGTAACTTCCGGGTTAACCAATAAGGAAGTCGTTATTCTTGAATTAAAATCATTGGCAGAAGATACTCCTATGGGTTCTGTTGAGAAAAGTCCATTTATGCCAAGCTTCAAAGGTAAAAACGGCCAAGGTGGAGGTAAAAAATAATCATCATGAATAAATCCATAATACGATTAGAGAATATCAAACGCAACTTTCTGGTTGGGGATGAAACAGTTCATGCATTGCGCGATGTTTCGTTTTCTATCAACGAAGGCGAATTTGTGAGCATCATGGGATCAAGCGGTTCAGGAAAATCTACTATGCTAAATCTGCTTGGTTGTTTGGATACACCTACCAATGGTGAATATTACCTTGACGAAGTGGCAGTAAGCAGCATGAATAAAAACGAACGTTCCACATTACGTAACCGAAAAATAGGCTTTGTCTTTCAATCGTACAACTTGTTGGCTAAAACCACAGCTGTTGAGAATGTTGAGTTACCATTGCAATATAATCCGGAGTACACAGGCAAAGAACGTCGGGTTAAAGCAATCAAAGCACTTGATTCAGTTGGATTGAGCGACCGGTTATACCACAAATCGAATCAAATGTCAGGTGGACAAATGCAACGTGTAGCTATTGCAAGGGCTCTAGTGAACGATCCTGTATTGATATTGGCAGATGAAGCTACCGGAAACCTTGATACCCGGACGGCATATGAAATTATGGTATTGTTCCAGGAATTGTACAAAAAGGGACGTACCATAATCTTTGTAACCCATAATCCTGAATTAGCAGCATTTACCAGTAGAAACATCGTACTTCGCGATGGAAAAGTAATCAAAGATACTGCAAACGAACATATTGAATCAGCAAAAAAGATGTTAGATGCTCTCCCCAGACAAGATGATTAATTAACATACAAACCTTTTGCAAAGCTTATACTTTGAAAAGTGTATATAAAAAAGAAATAATGAATATAGGAAATCTGATAAGAATATCGCTAAGGGCACTTAACAACAATAAAATGAGAGCCTTTCTAACCATGTTGGGAATTATCATCGGAGTGGCATCAGTTATTACTATGTTGGCCATAGGACAAGGTTCCAAAAAAAGTATTCAATCTCAAATTTCTGAGATGGGCTCAAACATGATTATGATTCAACCCGGTGCCGGAATGAATGGCGGAGTACGAACAAGTAGCGACAGCCAGCAGTCGCTTAAAATTGAAGACTATAATTCCTTACGGGATAAAACGTCGTACATTTCTGCCAGCTCACCATCTGTCAGTAGCGGTGGACAATTTATATACGGAGGGTATAATTATCCGGCAAATATATCGGGAGTTACCCCTGAATACCTTGAGATTCGCAAACTAATCATAAACGATGGGAATGTATTTTCCCGTCAACAAGTTGCGTCAGCTGCAAAAGTATGTCTAGTGGGAAAAACAATCGTCAAAAACTTATTTCCCAATGGCGATAACCCAATAGGGAAAGTTATCCGGTTTAATAAAATTCCATTTACCATTATTGGAACATTGAAAGAAAAAGGATATAATACCATGGGGATGGATCAGGACAACATTGTACTGGCACCCTTTACCACCATTCAAAAACGGGTATTGGCCATAACCTATATCCAGGGGATATTTACTTCGGCTCTTTCAGAGGATGTGACAGATAAAGCAACGGATGAAATTGAAACTATTCTGCGTACTAACCACAAATTGAAAGTTAACGACCCGGATGATTTTAATGTCCGCTCCCAAAAAGAACTGAGCTCTATGCTGACTTCCACTACCGACATCCTTACTATTCTGTTGGCTTGTATAGCAGGCATTTCATTATTGGTTGGAGGGATAGGAATCATGAACATCATGTACGTTTCGGTTACCGAACGCACCCGAGAAATAGGCTTAAGAATGGCAATTGGAGCCAAAGGCAAAGACATCCTTTCACAATTTATGATTGAAGCAATTTTAATCAGTTTTACAGGGGGAATTATAGGCGTATTAATTGGCATAGGAGCTTCCTTTCTGGTGAAAGCAGCTATTTCGTGGCCTATTTCAATTCAACCCTATTCAGTCATTTTGTCCTTTGTAGTTTGTACGATGATTGGGGTGTTCTTTGGTTGGTATCCTGCTAAAAAAGCCTCCCAAATGGATCCGATAGAAGCTTTGAGGTATGAATAATCCGCGAATTATTCCGCATACAACTTACACCTTGCAACTATTTTCTATCTTTGCTAATTAATAAACCTGAAAATGAATCATACTCAAAATAAAAATAATCTTCAACCGCTTATTCACATTACTGTTTGGGGATTATTTTTCGGTCTACCATTCCTGATTTTTTCCAAGTTTCCCGACTTTAATTCCCTGGATAAGACGTTACATCTTTGTGTAACCATTCTATCGCTCATGGCTGTTTTTTACCTGAATTACTTTGTATTGACCGAGAAGTTTCTTTTCCAACGAAAAACAGCCAAATTTCTCCTGTATAACATTTTAACAATCTTGATTGTTGGTATTTCTGTTCATCTCTGGCAGGAGAACAACATGCCGCCTATGCCTCCAAACTTAAAATTTAAACCGGAAATACTACCCCACGGGTTTGCATTCCTTTTGCGTGACTTTGTATCATTGCTGATAGTGGCAATGCTGAGTGTCACCATCAAAATGACCGGTAAGTGGTATACAACCGAAGCTGAAAGACAGGAAGAACAAAAGGAACGTACCGAAGCTGAGTTGAAAAACCTACGACAACAATTGAATCCTCATTTCCTGTTTAACACCCTCAATAATATCTATGCGCAAATTGCCGTTCATCCTGAAGAAGCACAAAACTCCATGCATCAACTCAGCAAATTGCTCCGATATGTACTATATGAAAACAACGGGAATTTTGTCGAATTGGAACGAGAACTTAGTTTTATACACAATTATGTGGAATTGATGCGTATCCGACTCAACCCTGAAGTAAAGATGAAAATAAACATGGATATCACGGAAAAAGAGAAAACAGTAGCACCCCTTTTATTTATAACTCTTATTGAAAATGCATTTAAACATGGCATTAGTCCAACCCAACCCTCTTTTATCGACATTAATATTCATCAAAACAATGACAAACAACTAAACTGCACGATCCGGAACAGCTATTTTCCAAAGAATGAATCCGATCAAAGCGGCTCGGGCATCGGACTCGAAAATTTACGACGCAGGCTGGAAATTCTTTATCCTCATAAACACATTTTTCATACTGAAAAAGACGGTGAAACTTTTATTGCAGAACTTATCATTCCACTTAATACCATCTCATGAACTATGATCTTGACATGCTTTATTATCGACGATGAACCCTTAGCTCTCGGATTGCTTGAGAGCTATGTTGGCAAAACACCCTTTTTAAAACTTACCGGCAAATTTTCCTCTGCTGTTGCTGCCCTGGAATCTGTAAGCCTAATGCCTCCGGAAGTTATATTTCTGGATATACAAATGGCGGAACTGAACGGGTTGGAGTTTGCGAATTTTGTACCAGAAAAATCGAGGATAATATTTACTACTGCTTTTGAAAAGTATGCTCTTGAAAGTTATAAGGTTAATGCTCTTGAATACCTTCTTAAGCCATTCAGTTATACAGAGTTTTTGCAAACTGCAAATAAAGCACTTCAATGGCACCAGATGAATGAAAAAGCCACTTCCGATTCTGGTAAAATCACCACGGATTGTATCTATGTCAAATCGGATTACCGACTCATCCAGATACAACTCTTTAAAATTTTGTATATTGAGAGTCTGAAAGATTATCTGAAAATTTTTCTGGATGGGGAATTGGGCCCCATCATGACACACATAACGATGAAAGCGATGGAAGATATGCTGCCTAAACATCAGTTCATGCGTGTTCACAGGTCATTTATTGTTCGAAAAGACAAAATAAAAGTGGTGGAACATAACCGAATCGTTTTTAATAAAACACACATTCCGATTTCAGATTCGTACAAAGACTCCTTTCAAAAATTCATGGACAAAAGGACACTGATTTGAACCGGGCATTAGGATTAAATCAGGTATTATTTGCTTTTGTAGTGAGATAGCTCTTACTGAATTATTTTAAAAATAGTGAACATCAAAAAGCCGGAAGGAAAACAGCAATTGAATTTATCCCAGATTAATATGTTCTGCCTTTATTTCCTCATTCAGAAAGATCGATGCAGAAGAAGAGAATTTTTCTACTGATTCAGTAGTCAGATACCTGCAGGTAGCATTTTTTGTACACAAATAATCTATCTCCGGATGACGGGTCAGATAATCGGACAAACTGTGTGCAACAATTTCTCCTTGAGATACAACTTTGATTCCTTCGGGAAGATAGGATTTAATCTTATCTTCCAACAGGGGATAGTGGGTACATCCCAACATAATGGTATCTATTAACGGATCGGCATCCATCAGGTTCTTAACATTCTTCCATACAAAATAATCTGCACCTTTCGAAGTGTGTTCATTATTTTCTATCAACGGAACCCACATTGGGCAGGCCTCTGAAGTAACAATAATATCATTGTTTAGCTTATGTATTTCGAGGGGATATGAATCTGACTGAACGGTTCCGGTTGTGGCCAGCAAACCAATGTGATTCGAGCGGGTCATTGCTCCCACTGCCTCAACTGTCGGGCGAATAACCCCTAACACCCTGCGTTTTGGATCCAGGGTTGGCAGATCATGCTGCTGAATGGTTCGCAATGCTTTAGCCGAGGCAGTATTGCATGCCAACACCACCAACTGGCAACCCATTTCAAACATTCGGGTTACGCATTCAAGCGTATATTTATAGACTACATCAAAAGACCGTGTTCCATAGGGTGTCCGGGCATTATCGCCCAAGTAGATATAATCGTAACCCGGCAATTCAGTCCGTATCTTTTCCAGAATAGTCAGACCACCATAGCCCGAATCGAAAATACCTATGGGACCCGGTGTATCAGGAAATCCCACAACCTTCATTGTGTTGTTCATATTTCTGTCTTCCTGTATTTCATTATCTTGTTCTGACATATCAATGTATGAAAAGTTAGTTAGTTCCCCCGGAATATTAATATCGACTCTTACAGTCTTCGGGTACGAGTTTTAATCGAACATTTGTCCTGCATTATTACTCATTTGAACCATACGGTCATAATCAGCAGGCGATAAATCAAGAAAGTAATAATTCTGAGGATTCATTACTTCGCCCTTGTAGTGAACTTCATAATGCAAATGCGGTCCTGTAGACTTTCCTGTACTACCAACCAACCCAATAACATCACCACGTTTTACTGTCTGACCCACACGCGCTTTAACGGCGCTCATATGTCCGTATAGTGTCAGATAACCGTAACCATGGCTTATTTGCACACAGTTGCCGTAGCCCTGTTGCCAACCTGCAGCAATAATAGTACCGTTACCGGTTGCATAAATATCCGTGCCGATAGGAGCTGTAAAATCCATACCTGCATGGAAGCGACGGGTATGATAAATGGGGTCGATACGCCAGCCATAGCCTGATGCCATTCGTGTCAGGTTCTTATTCAAAACGGGTTGTATGGCCGGAAGATTTGCCAGCATGGTTTCTTTGTTTTTTGCCAGAAGCACCAATTCATCATACGATTTCGACTGGATATAAAGTTCCTTTTTTAATTCATTCAATTTTTTGGTAGTTGAAATTACTATTTCCGAATTGGTCATATCCAATAATTGGGCATAGTACTCATTATTGGCTGAAGAACCTCTACGTACTGAAAGCGGTATAGGGTCAGCCTGAAAAACAACCCGATACAGATTATCATCGCGTTGTTCTAAATCGGACATGACATACTGAACTTCCTGCAACTGGCGTTCAAGCACCCTATATTGAGCTTCCATGTGGCTTTTATCCTGGCCTAGTTGTTTTTCGGAAGGGGACTGAATAGTGGAGACAAATATGAAGAAAAAAATGATACCTGAAAAAATACCTGAGAGAGCATGAATCAAAAATCTTTTGAGCTTATGAGCAATGGTGTGCTCAATTTGCTCGTAACTCAATGTCTCTTGATTAAAGTGGAATTTTTTCTTAGCCATAAAAAACTTTTTTGTACCAGCATGTTAAAAAGGAATATACAAGCCGGACATTGGAGGATAAAGATAGTCAAATATTCAATTCTGCATCAAAATCAACAGGTCTTTTCATCTTTTATACCCACAATTGCTGCAAAAATAATAAATTTGAGCTATTTTTGCAGTCTTTATTTGGGATTATTAACCCTATAAAGGATATTTACCTTCTATGATATGACCAGCGGTGATATATCCAACGGCGATATTATTTCATGATATGACCTGCAGTGATATGATTTCAGGATATTTACCTTCGCAGATATGATTACAAAAACGAATATTGTTGTTTAATTTTAATCAAATATCACGACCTAAGGAAGTAATATCTTTGCAGTTTAATATCACAACTGAATGGAAAAATATCAACGCAGTTTAACAACTATAATTTTGCGCAGCTAATAACATTTACAATATGACTTCACAAGAAATACGCCAATCTTTCCTTGATTTTTTTGCTTCTAAAGGGCATAAAATTGTTCCCTCCGCCCCCATGGTTATCAAGGATGATCCGACACTGATGTTTACCAATGCGGGAATGAACCAATTTAAAAACATTATCTTAGGGAATGATCCCATTAAATATCCACGGGTAGCCGACTCGCAAAAATGTTTACGGGTTAGTGGAAAGCATAATGACCTGGAAGAAGTTGGACACGATACTTACCACCACACCATGTTTGAAATGCTTGGCAATTGGTCGTTTGGGGATTATTTCAAGAAAGAGGCCATTGAATGGGCATGGGAATACCTTGTTGATGTATTAAAGCTTGATACCGAACGGCTATATGTAACCGTCTTTGAAGGGTATGCTCCTGAAGGACTGGAGCGCGACAACGAAGCTGCTGCTATCTGGGAACAATTCCTGCCTAAAAGCCGTATTATCAATGGAAATAAAAAAGATAATTTCTGGGAAATGGGTGATACCGGTCCGTGCGGACCTTGTTCGGAAATTCATATAGATATCCGCAATAATGATGATCGTGCCAAAATAGATGGTCTGACCCTGGTAAATGGAAGCCATCCTCAGGTAATTGAAATATGGAACAATGTATTCATGCAATACAACCGCAAGGCAGACGGCTCACTGGAAGGACTTCCTGCCAGGGTAATTGATACAGGCATGGGCTTCGAAAGGCTTTGTATGGCTTTGCAAGGCGTTCAATCGAACTATGACACTGATGTATTCACACCCATTATAAAAGAGATTGGTCATATCTGTCATTCCGAATATGGCAAGAACGAGCAAACCGACATTGCCATGCGCGTAATTGCCGATCACATTCGCACCATAGCCTTTTCAATTACCGATGGACAATTACCTTCAAACGCCAAGGCGGGTTACGTAATACGCCGCATATTGCGTCGTGCTGTGCGTTATGGGTATACTTTCCTGAACCAGCGTAGTGCTTTCATGTACAAACTCATCCCCGCGTTATGCGAAAACATGGGAAAAGCTTATCCTGAACTTATTTATCAAAAGACACTGATTGAAAAAGTGATTAAGGAAGAGGAAGAGTCATTCCTGCGCACCCTGGAAACAGGAATCCGGTTACTGGATAAAGTCATGGAAGATTCTAAGAAAGAAGGTAAAACTGAAGTTACGGGAAAAGTGGCGTTTACTTTATACGACACATTCGGGTTCCCATTGGACCTTACAGAACTCATTCTCAGGGAGAACAATTTCACGGTCAATATAGAAGATTTTACTGTCGAAATGCTTAAACAAAAAGAACGTGCCCGTCATGCTGCAGCTACCGAAACCGGTGACTGGATCACAGTTCGTGAAGGAGACAGTACGTTCGTCGGCTATGACTATACGTCGTGCGAAACCACCATTCTCCGTTACCGTAAGATAAAACAAAAAAACCAGGAGTTCTACCAACTGGTATTATCCAATACCCCTTTTTACGCTGAAATGGGTGGGCAGGTTGGTGACAGCGGTCAGTTGATTTCTGATAAAGGAAACATTGATATCATCGACACTAAAAAAGAGAACAACCTGGCGGTCCATTTTACAACCCAACTCCCTGAAGACGTAACCGAAACATTTACAGCGACCATTAATACCGAAAAACGTAAAGCTACCGAGTGTAACCATACTGCCACCCATTTGCTCCACGAAGCATTACGCAGCGTGTTGGGGACACATGTTGAACAAAAAGGATCGTTTGTAAGTCCGGAGACATTGCGCTTCGACTTTTCGCACTATCAGAAGCTTACTAAAGAAGAAATTCGTCAGGTGGAACAAATGGCCAACCACAAAATACGGGAGAACCTTCCATTGAACGAACGTCGTGATACACCCATTGCCGAAGCACAGGCTTTGGGAGCCATGGCTTTATTCGGTGAAAAATATGGTGAAACGGTTCGCGTAATTCAGTTTGGCACTTCCACCGAGCTATGTGGTGGAACCCATGTACAGGCTACCGGAGAAATAGGGCTTGTGCGTATTGTCTCTGAAACATCAATCGCAGCTGGTGTTCGTCGTCTTGAAGCAATCACTGCTAAAGGTGTTGAAAAGTTGCTGGATGTACAACAGGATACAATTGCTGAAGCACGTGAATTGCTGAACAACACTCCCGACCTGCAGAATGCCATTAAGAAATCGGTAGACGAAAACAATGAGTTGAAGAAACAGCTGGAAGTGTTTATACACGAAAAGATCATGTCGCTGCGTGACAGACTTGTTACCGAAGCAATTTTGATCAATGGAATAAAAACAATATCATACCAATCCGATTTATCAGCCGATGCCATCAAAACACTGGCATTCCAGATACGGAATGTAATCACTGAAAAACTCTTCTTTGTTGCAGGGAGTATTCATGAGGGCAAACCGTCATTAACCGTTCTGCTTTCAGACGATCTTGTTGCCGGGGGACTAAATGCTGTCAATATTGCCCGTGATGCTGCCAAAGAAATTCAAGGCGGTGGTGGCGGACAACCTTTCTTTGCTTCTGCCGGTGGTAAAAATGCCGCCGGAATTCAAAAAGCTGTGGGAAAAGCCCTTGAAGCTTTACGTTAAATTTATTGGGAGTGTAACCCACTCTTCAGGACAATTCTTCCTGACGGGATGATAATAAAAGTCACTCCGTCTGTTTTTTTGCGTTTCAGCGTTTACATAAAAACATAAACAGACAATATATTAACCAATTAAAAACTAGTCTGACCATGATGGCCGGCTAACAAACAAAGTGAAAATTAAATTTATAAAATTATTTCTGCTTGTTCTACTCATTGAATCATGCACAGTTGTAAAGGAAACTCACAAAGAAGTATTTGAAGAAACAAAACCAGCAGAAAGAGTCTGGGGCATAGACATTTCACATTACCAGGATATATTTGACTGGAATAAACTCCTGCAACAGGAACCCGGCTTTATTTTCTTAAAAGCCACAGAAGGCAGCACCATACAGGATCAAAAATATACCGAATACTATAAAATGATTCGAAAACTGAACATCCCTGTAGGTTCATATCATTTTTTCACCTACGGTAGCAGCGGGAAAGATCAGGCTAAAAACTTTTTATCCACAGCCAGATATCAACGGGGAGACTTACCACTGGTACTTGATGCTGAGTTTGCTAAGAAAATGCCTGACAGAGAACAGATAAAAAAGCATTTGATGGATTTCATGAAAATTATCAACGATAAGACAGGACGTTATCCGATTATCTATTGTGCCTATAAATATTACTTAGTCTACCTGAAAGATAACCTACCCAGTGAATGCAAACTCTGGATAGTGGATTATAAAAGCAACCCAAATTGCGACTGGATATTCTGGCAAACTACCGAGAAATACAGGGCAGGAGGCATTAAAGGATATGTCGATTTCAACATTTTTTACGGTTCTAAGAAGGATTTAAAGAACCTGATGTATTAAATATATGTATATCAATCAGGTTACTTTATAGTATATAATCAAAAAAGAGATGCTTCCAACCGGAATCATCTCTTTTTAATTATGCATTATGAATTTTTAATTATAAATTATCTAGAACCTGTATCGGGCCCCTAAACAAATACCATCATACGTGCCATTAAATGATGGCACAAAGAAAATACCCGGACGATAATCCAACGACAAGGTTAAAGGTATTTCAAATTGATATTCTATACCAACTTGTCCAAGTGCCCCAACACTAAAATTAGAAGGACCATGACTGTCATTGTTGAAATTGAAATTATATGAACCGATTCCTGCTCCAACCCCAGCATACCAGTTAAAACCATCAGCCAAATCTGATAAGTCCCATACCCACTGATAAATCCCGTTTAGTCCAAAGCCCCAGCTGTTCAGCCCAAGATCTACTTCCAACCTGTTTACCTTGCTCAATGGTTGTTGGTAAGAAACCTCAGCTCCATACCCAAAACCTCCACCTAACCGAAGACCAATTGCCTTATTATCTGCCTGTGCCATCAAAGCACCTACCATACTCACAACAAGGGCGAGTGTAAGAATCATTTTTTTCATAATTGTCCTGTTTATTTTATTAACTAAAACTAAAAACCATTTGAATGCAAAAGTATAAAATATCTAACTGAGAAATCAAAAAACAGCCTATTGAAATGAAAAATACAAAAAAAATAATGCTTTGCAGAAAACATTTCCCCATTTCTTGCGGGAATAGTCATCAATTTCAATTTAGTATATATAACCTTAACGGATATTTATTTTTTTATTATATTTAGGGTGCAATAAATTAAATAAACCCTTATTATACAACTAACCCCTTTGCTTACTGCAAGGGGTTTGTTTATTCATCTCTTAAAATATGGTCCAATAGTCAATCCATAAAAAAAGGAACATTTTGTAGATAAGTTCCTCTTTCTAGAATCATTGAATTAATTTATCAGAATCTGTAACGGACACCTAAAGCTATTCCATCAGCAATAAATCCACTCCTATCCGCATTCAATTGTATAGCGGGCCTGTAATCCAACGATAATCTCAATGGAATATCAAAATTATATTCAATGCCTATCTGTCCCAAAAGAGAAACGGGATAACCCGAATAATCGGAATTGACGAACGAATACGAATAATAACCCAACGAAGCTCCGAGTCCGGCATACCAGTTAAAGCCATTGGATAATGCGGATAAATCCCAAACCCATTGATAAACTCCGGATAATGAGAACAGAGAATAATTATTGTTATTGCCATACCCGTAGGTCCTAAATCCCAACCCAAGTTCTATCCGGTTTGACTTACTAAGAGCCGATTGAAATGATATCTCAGCCGGATAACCCAAACGGAGACCAATTGATTTTCCATCTGACTGTGCCATTAAAACGCCACTCAAACTAATTATCAATGCAAGTGTAAGAATAATTTTTTTCATATTTTCTCTTGTTTTTTAATTGTTTAGTATTAAAACAAATCTATTCTATTATCAAAATTTAAACATAAAAGATAAAACTTTTGTTCAATCTCTTAACTTATTCCATCCAACCTCTAGCGTTTGCTTGTTAAATGAACATGCACTTTTTCATGTTTAATCAGCTTAACGAACAGAATAAATCGTTGAAAATAAAAAAAATGAAATAATAAATGAATCACATTGCAAGAATAAAAAGTACATTATGAAGTATTGATCACAACTTCGATTCTTTACAGGAAATATACTTAGACAACAGAACTGCCAATTTATTTTCGAAAATTATCTTAAAAAGCGCACTCCTTTATTGTTTTTTATCTAAAATAATAATTTTTGAACGATTTATCATTAAAAACTTTCTATCTTTGTAATAGTTTCAAATAAAGAAAACTTACAAACACTTAAAAACACTGACTATGTTAGAATCTCATCAGTATTTGCGTCAATTTTCCATCAAACCATCGGTGCAACGTTCGGCAGTCATGAATTTCTTACTAAAAAACCGCATTCACCCAACCATTGAGGAAATATACCTTGCATTAAGTCCAACCATGCCGACTTTGTCGAAAACTACAGTGTATAATACACTTGACTTATTTGTTGAACGTGGAGCCGTTCGCGCTTTGGCTTTAGATGAGAAAAATGCCCGTTATGATGTAGACATTTCTGCCCATGCACATTTTATGTGCCGTAGCTGTGGATCCATCAAGGACATTTTCGATTTGAAAGCAAGCATGTACCATATTCCTGATAACACTAATTTTAAAATTGATTCAGTCGAAATATCCTATTTTGGCATATGCGAAAAGTGCAAGGGAAATTAATTTTCACCCAGCGGCTTTGATGAATGAATTTATTGAATGATTGATGTATATTTCTCAGATTTACAGGTTAAAAAGAAACCGTTACAGAAAACTGTAACGGTTTTTTTATAGATATAAGAAATCGTAGCTATTTAATGATATATTTGTTAATCTACAAGAGCTTGCAATTCAGCGTCCTGGCAATTATTAATTATTAAATATTAATTATTAATTATTAATCAGATCTTTTGTGCTACCATTCTACTCAGCCCTGTTTCAAATTCTATCCTTGTTATATTCTTAAATCCAGCTACCTGCAGCATATCTGCTACTTCCTGTTCAGTAAAGCAATCTCCTGATTCAGTACCTACCAGCATATTTATGGCAAATATGGCCCCCGATACTGGCTGTGTCCTTTCATGATTCATGATCCAGTCCTGTATGACAATTTTACCCTCTTTGTTTAATGAATTAAAACATTTAATCAGCAAATCCTGGTTTACCTCCAGCGAATTGCTGTGTATAATGGCAGACAGGAACATTAAATCAAATCCTGCAGGTAACTCGTCGGTTGTATAATCGCCCGTATACGTTTTTATACTTTCTGAATACCCTTCCTGATCAATAAACTGTCGGGTAATCGGCACCACATTTGGCAAGTCAAACACCGCAACTTCCAGTTCCGGCTTTATTTTGATAAATTCCATGGAATATGTCCCCGAACCGCCTCCAATATCCAGGACCGAATGTATTTCCGAAAGGTCAAGGGACGCTAGTTGTTGCGGAGCCTGTTTCCTTGCTCTGTCGTGCATAGCGCTGATAAATGAGTAAAGCCATTCCTCGCCACGGACATTTATTTCAGATGGATTAGCCGAAACACCTGTTTTTACCACCTGCGTCAGGTTGCTCCATGTATTCCAGAGATGATTGGAATGCAACAACCCTCCCAGGTAATCGGGGCTCTTTTTAGACAGGAATGCATAACTGTCCGGGGTGTTTTGGAACAAATTATTTTCCTTGGTAAGAAATTCCAATGACACCAATGCATTCAGCAACCGCTCGCACGCATGTTCGTTCAGCTTCAATCCCGTTGAAAGTTCACTGTTTGTAATTCCCGTTTTATCAATCGTCGTAAAGATATCAAGTTCAAAGGCACTCAGCAATATCCGGCTCTTTTGAAATTGAGCTGCAAATTCTCTAATTGTGTTTGGATTCATAGAATAAAAATTTATGAAGTTTATACGTAATTATCGTCGAGAAATATGTGTGTGACGTTTCACACCAATCTATCTCGAGTAGACTGCCTTCATGTTATATTTCCATTTATTGAAATAGATATTTCCACCCCGCCACTCCATTTCTCCACGTTGAAAGTCAAGCGTTTCACTGCGCGGGTAGATCTTTGCCGGGAACAGGGGCTGTGCGTAATCGTCATTGACAATTAGCCTGTATCCATCAATGCCCGAAATATAGAAAGACCGTATGTCGGCATCTTTTGATTCCTGTTCTTCGAACGATTGATCCAACGGAACCCATCCCACTCCCTCATAGTATACTTCACACCAGTCGTGCAGGTTTATTTCGCCGGGGTGCAGCATCCATCCGCTTTGCCATTTACAGGGAATACCTGCATAGCGTGCCATAGTCATAAACAACAACGTTTGCTGCCCACAATCGCCATGCCGGTTGGTGAGGACGTATTCTGGGATATTATCGAGTGTGCTGTACTCCAATGCCGAGCACCAGGGTATGTTGGAGTCTATCCACCGGTAAATACGCTGAACTTTTTTAAATATACCGGTCTCATTGCCTACTATTGAGTCAGTGAGTCTTTTTATTCTGTCACTGAATACAATTTGAGGCAGACGTTCGGCGGTATACGTTTTGAATATCTCTGAATTCTGTTCATAAGGTTTTACTGTCATGTTCGCCAATTGCTGCCATTCTGCCCTGCAATCAAAACTTATTTCCAGAACAAAGACAGTGGGTTGTCCCTTTTCAGCCACTTTTTCGCAATAAATGGTACGTTGCATGTTGTCTGTTGGTGCCAGGATATATTTGTTGCTGTTTATTCTCAGCAGTTTGATATTGCTTTGGCGGTCGTGTCCTTCCCTTGGAAAGGGTAGCCAGCATCTCACTGTTTCTCCGGCCGGAATGGCATCAGCTTCCAGTGTAACCGTGTACTTCAAGGTGATGGTTCGTTTATCCGCCATAGTTGATTTTTCCTGCCTGAAGCTATCGAGTAATACAGGCAAATAGTTTTTCAGGAATTCCGGAGTCCCGTTGAAGGTGTTTTTATCGATTGTATTTTTTACCTTCTTAGCCATGCTGTCTAGCCTGAAAAGGTTGCCCACGGCCACTTTAAAATAACACCGTTCGCCATCAATCACTTTCATCTCCAGTTTCCGGTTATTCTCCCATGTCCGTAACTGATTATCGCTGACATTCGGGAAATAAGGCTTCAATCTTTCACTTATATCTTTTTCTGACAGGCTGAAGTCCAGCCTGATTCTGTTTAAAACATCCTGTTGAAAAAGCAGTTGGTAGTTTTCTGCTTCCGTCAGGGTATTTGTTGCCCGCAACCGATCGATCTGTTGCGATGCCTCCTTGAAACTTCCTTTTCGGATTAAACCCTCTATCCCGGAAATATCGGTTTTCTGCTGAGCCACACCATGAATGGATAAACATATAAATAAGAATAGAAATGCAGGGAGATGGAAAACTTTCATATTAATTTATTTTGAGAATATATGTTGCACAAAAAAGCACAAACTGTATAGTATTCGAAACTTAATACAGCCGTGTTTTAATTGAGCAGAACGCTGATGGTTGATTCAGGTCTGACGGGATAAATAATAATCGGACACAAATAAACACAAATTAATGCAAATTTGGTGGATAATATCCGGATTTTATTCCAATTAATTGTAATAAAAACACTCTAAATTGATGATCTTCTGATTTCCAGATATTTATCAGTTAATTCCGAAAGCCAGTATTAATATCAGTACTTATTTTACCATGCTTTCTGATATAATTTGTCTTTATTTTTTTACGAATTTTCGTATGCTAACCCCCTCGTTGCTCTTGATTTTCAACAGGTATAACCCGCTTAACAATCCATCAACCCTTATTTCAGTTTCATTTGCAACCAGTGGGGATACCTGAATCAACCCTCCATTCATGTTGTATATTTCGGCTGTTGCTCCCTGGTAAGCTAATAGCCGGACATAAAAGTATCCATTGCAGGGATTTGGATAGATGGAGCCTGTTGTTATCCCCGGAGAAGCCGGAATACCATTCTGCAGGTTTAACTTCCAACAACTTCTTATGGGCACATTAAGTGTTGAATCGCCGATAACAGGCAATCCATACATCATTTCAATGGTATGAAGAATAGAATAATGATTTATCAAGGCGGAGTTTTGGCCATGTTGTATTATTTTCCCTGTAAAAATAGTCGTTATCCTGTTTAATGGAGTGTCGTTATCCTCATCAAAGGTAAGGATAAACAAATTATTTGTTGTTTTTGCCCAGCGGATATAACCATCCAGGTTGTTGGCTATCCAGTTATCTCCTGTTGCAATCCTCGACGGATCGGTACCATCGTGCATATCGTTGTTCACGCCGGGTTGCACAAAGCACACGGTTGGCAGCAATGCAAAGTTCCCGGCCGGGAATGCTGTATAAGGTTGGTTCACTGTCATGGGGACCTGGTTTGTGCCACCTCCCATCCAGTTGGTTGCCGGGTTATGCCTGCGGGCATAATAACCCGACAATTCGCCGTTAAATCCAACCTGCGGCAAATCTTCCGAATAGGTAACAAAACTCTTTCCGCCATCCAACAACTGTCTTCCCAGGTTGGGAGTGGTAAATGGGGTGCCTGAAGGCAACAGGTCATCGGTTACCCCCTGGGTATCGCCCGAATAGAGTGCCAGATAATTTGGCTGGCTGGGATGGGTAATACCATACGAGCTTGTAAACAAAGCTGATAACGTATCAGTCGCCAATGCATTGATATACGGAGCTGCCACCGAACCGATTATCTGGTTATATCCGTGGTTTTCGAAGATGACAATAACAATATGATCCGGTCTTGGAAGTGCACCCTGTGCTGCTAATTCCCCGGCCTGTTGCATAACTAAAACCAACATGAACCGGAACAAAACGGCGTTTGCATTCATACTACATCTACCTGATTAATGTGTACCTTTTTTTATATAACGCTTATAAAGTGAAAAGTTCAACTGCTGTTAAAATAAATATCCATATTAACAGTAAACAACTCTACATAAACCTGCAAAATCCCTGTTTTTATGATTTCAACCCATGAAACCAGGAGTGTGGAATGCTGTTATGTATCTGTCCGAAGATAAAGTAGAAGAAGAGTTCGTTTCCTTATATGTTGAGATAAAGGAATAAATTACCATAATAACATAAAAAAAGCAAACAGCAATTGCAATCCCAATCATCATAGGTAACGATAATCCCCTTGTTTGATGAGGTTTATGAGGATTTTAAAAAAACGGTACGAGTGCTAACAACTGTTGGAACTAAAAACAAACAAACTTATAAGGTTGTTGCATGATAAAGTTTTAAAATTAGCAGGTTTTATTTCCTGGTATGTTTACGTATACTATGAAAGAATCACAACAAATTTTATAAACTAAATTATAAGAAAACATGAAAAAACTTGTTTTATTTTTTCTCGTAGCAGTAAGCCTGGGTGCTTACGCACGTAATATTTCCGTTACCGGAAAAACAGAATCGGATGTTGACATGAAAAATTCAATACTGGCAGTGCTTGCCACTCCTGATGGGTTCTTTATGAAAGACGGAAAAATGATGATGGTGAATGATGGAAAATTCTCCATGATGGTTCGGAACGTTACACTTCCCGAAGGAACAGTGGTAATGAGCACCGGGTACTACATGAAAAAGGGAGGTGCTAAAACAGAATTGAAGGAGGGCGAATTCATTGATATGGAAGGTAACCTGACTAAAATGGATGCAATGTCTGATCCTAAAACACCACCGGCTAAAAGTATGAATGACAGCACAAAAAGCAATTACTAACAGAGTTACCTATTTACTCCCTGTCCAACCACACAGCGTATAGAACTATTTAAAGTGGGGACAAGGAAGATAAACAGAACGGGATCAGGTAAAACAGATCCTTTATTACTCTGGAATACGGAAAATCATATACCATTGTTCATCAGAAATACATTTATTTAAAGTGAATTATCTGTATGGATAATGGTGAATGAATTAAATAAAAGACAGTTACGTGAAATATGTGACTGTCTTTTTTTGTGTAGCAATATCACTGTTTTTGACCATAAACAATCCCATCATAAACTAGTGAATTGTATTTCAATCCAAAATTTAAGTTCAATATTAATTTAGATGCTTACTTTTAGTGTGCATGAAACAAAAAAATTGTTTTATCCTGATATATTTGAGTAATAGGTCAGAAACCTCATGTAATAACAGATGATCCATCCATATTTGTTAGCTTATTTGAAGTCCTTTGAAATTTAGAAATAAAACTTTTAGTAACAAGGTAAGACTATGGTGAAATGCATCTTGTTTAATCCTACCCGTTTAAAAGAGTAATATCTTATTTTCAGGGATAATATCTTATCCTACTCTGGTTTCTACGAAATTATTTCACCTTCTTTTGTTTTATGAACCATTTGTATAATACATCTCCATCAACTCTTTTACATACTGTTTTACGTATAAAAATAATTGGAACAATAAAATGTCGTATTTTAAATTCAATTCAGTAGAATGCTAATCGATGATGCCATCTTGTTGGCAAACACAATTCCTATAGCTTTTGGGATGTCGGATATTAACACCAATGGCTATCAGGAGTATTATAATCTGATTCCGATGGACCCTACTATGCATTCGTTTTAGGTATAAAGAGAAATCGTTGATTCTTTATTAGGTGTTTCCTGGGGGTTCCGAGAGGTGTACCCCTCCTAACCCACAGGAAACCCACAGGAAAGCCCCTCGAAAGATAGAACAAATGACAGTTATATTGTTCCGTGTTCGTTGATACTTTGTTGCGAGTAATAAGAAGATTATATTCGTTCATTTACTTAAAAAGATTGGATCCAAAACTATTAACATACATGTTATCGAAAACGCAAATTGATTTATTGTTTATAATAACGGGAGAACAGCATTAAAATTAACATTTTGTTAGCGTAAAGTCCATTAATAAGCTTATATTCTTAACAAAATGATTAGATAGTATTATAATTTGTTAATTATGTTGGAATATATATTTTCATACATTGTCTTTCGTTTATTTGTTATTATGTTTGTATACGAAATAATTCGAAACACTTTATCATGTCAAAAGTAAATAAACATATAATAAAAGCGCTACAATTACAGGCTGAAGAAATCAGAAGCAAAGTGGTGGAAATAGTATATGCTTCGAAAGGAGGACACATTGGGGGCTCACTTTCATCGGTCGATATCGAGACAGCCTTATACTTTCACGTAATGAACATTGACCCGAAAAATCCCAACATGGAAAACAGGGACCGTTTTATCCTCAGCAAAGGACACAGTGTGGAAGCACTTTATTCGGTGCTGGCAGCCAAGGGGTTTATCGACCAAAGTTTGCTGGATACATATGGGCTTTTCGATTCAAAACTGGCGGGTCATCCTACCAAGAAGACACCCGGCGTGGAATTGAACAGCGGTGCCCTCGGCCACGGTTTGTCGGTTGGAATTGGAATGGCCATGGCAGCTAAAATGGATCATAAATCCTACAAGACCTATGTATTAATGGGTGATGGCGAACAAGGCGAAGGGTCGATTTACGAAGCAGCCATGTCAGGGAGTCATTATAAACTTGACAATGTGGTGGCTATTATCGATCGCAACAAATTGCAAATCAGTGGAAGCACAGAAGATGTTATGTCGCTGGAACCTATGCGCGGCCGTTGGGAAGCATTCGGTTGGGAAGTGATGGATATGGAAGGGAATGATATGAACGACATTGTGAAAACATTCGAAAACCTGGATTATAGCAACGCAAAACCCAAACTGATCATAGCACATACCACCAAAGGGATGGGCATTTCATTTATGGAAAAAAAAGCCAAATGGCATCACGGAGTACCCAGCATTGAACAATTTAACGAAGCAAATGCTGAAATTGGAGCAAGAATTAAAAGCTTGAACGAGTAATAATCATGAGTACTGAAGATAAAAATACAATTCCATGCCGTAAAATGTTTACCGACATACTGGTAGAACTGGCAAAAAAAGACAGAGACATTGTGGTAGTTACCACGGATGCACGTGGTTCGGTAACACTTGATACATTTGCCAATGAACTTCCTGCACAGTTTGTAGAACTGGGGATAGCCGAACAAAACGCGGTGGGAGTAGCAGCAGGACTTGTATCGGCGGGCAAGAAAGCCTTTGTGTGCGGACCGGCTTGCTTTTACGTAGCCCGTAGCCTTGAACAGGTAAAAGTGGATGTAGCCTATTCCGCCAATCCGGTCAAAATACTTGGAGTCAGCGGAGGAGTGAGCTACGGATCGTTGGGCTTTTCACATCACAGCCTGCACGATATAGCCGTATTGCGTACTTTCCCGGGGATGCATATTGTACTTCCCTGTGATATCCGTCAAACTAAAAAGCTTGTGGAAGAGTTGGTTGATTATCCTTTCCCGGTTTATGTACGTGTTGGAAGAAATGCCGTACCTAATGTCTATGATGATGAAACAGTTGAATTTAAAATAGGCAAGGCAAATTTATTGCTCGACGGCAACGATCTCACCATTATCGGCACAGGTGAAACGGTATATCATTGTCTTGAAGCGGGGAAAAAATTACACGCGCAGGGAATAATGGCAAGGGTCATTGATATGCATACCCTGAAACCATTTGATAAAGAAATAGTAGAAAAAGCAGCCAGGGAAACCGGGAAAATAATTACAGTGGAAGAACACAGCATATTTGGCGGACTGGGCGGGACAGTTGCCGAGATTGTAGCACAAAGCACACCGGTACCCATGCGTATCCTGGGCATCCCGGATGAATATTCAATAAACGGTAAACCGTTGGAAATTTTCAACCATTATGGACTTGATGCCGAAGGGATTTTTAAAACGGCAGTTTTAATGTACAAAACAAAATCAAATCTTTTGGCAGTACAAATTCAGGAATAAACCGTTTAATTAGAAGAGCAATACAACAGATCATTTCTGAAAAAAAATAATTGACATTTTTTCGTGATTCAACAACCTTCAATTTATCTTACTTAAAAATCTAAAACTGAATGAGATATACACTGGCAATCGACCAAAGCACCTCGGCTACAAAAGCGATGCTGTTTGATGATAAAGAGTCATTGATTGCACGGACCTCCATCGACCACAAACAATATTATCCACAACCAGGATGGGTGGAACATGATCCGGTTGAGATTCTAGAAAACACATATAAAGCAGCAGAACAAGTCATCAACATAAGCAATATCGACAATAAAGATATTGCTTCAATAGCAATAACCAATCAGCGCGAAACCGTTGTGGTGTGGGACAAGCGTACCGGGAAACCGGTGTACAATGCTGTGGTTTGGCAATGCAACCGTGGCACAACCATTTGTGAGGAAATTATTGCTCAGGGCCATGAACCGGCAGTAACTGCAAAAACAGGACTTATTATTAATCCGTATTTTTCGGCCAGTGGCGTAAAATGGATACTTGACAATGTTTCGGGTGCCCGCAAAGCAGCAGAAGACGGCCACTTATTATTGGGAACCATCGACAGTTGGCTTATCTGGAACTTCACAAACGGAAAAGTTCATGCAACCGATTACACAAACGCCTCACGAACACTCCTTTTCAACATTCATACATTAGACTGGGATAACGAATTGCTTGCGCTTTTCACTATCCCTTCGTCCATGCTATCAAAAGCATTTCCCTGCGATGTACAATACGGAACAACAACATTAAACGGGTTATTACAGGAAATACCGATTGCCGGTGTAATGGGCGATTCACATGGTGCCTTGGCCGGACAAATGTGTTTCTCCGACGGAATGGGAAAAGCAACCTACGGTACAGGTTCTTCCATTATGGTCAATATCGGTGAAAAGGCGTTGACTGCTCCCTGTGGGTTGGTAACATCCATTGGTTTTGCAGCCAAAGGAAAAGTACATTATGCTTTCGAAGGGAATATCCATTGTACAGGAGCCACAATCAAGTGGCTGCAGGATGACCTGCAACTCATTCAATCGGCTTCAGATACTGAAGCGTTGGCAATATCGGTAGAAAGCACTGAGGGTGTTTATTTTGTTCCTGCATTTGCCGGATTAGGGGCCCCCTGGTGGGATAACGACGCCAAGGCCCTGATCTGTGGCATGAACCGCGGAACAAACAAAGCGCACATTGTACGAGCAGCACTTGAATCAATTGCTTACCAGGTAAAAGATTTAATAGGCCTGATTCAGGAATCGGGCGTAAAACTACTTGAACTACGGGTAGATGGCGGGCCTGTGAAAAACAATTTCCTGATGCAGTTTCAATCGGACATATTGCAGGCCAGGATAGACAGAAGCCATATTGAAGAAGCTTCAGCACTTGGTGCTGTGCTTATGAACGGGATTGCCCTGAAGCGTCTTGCTGAATTAGAGGATGCTGTTGCCCTGAGAAATTCAAACGATCATATCGCCCCGCAAATGAATCCGGTAAAAGTGGATGAATTGTACTGCCAATGGAAAAAGGCGATCCAGCGGACGTTGATGAAATAATATCAAGAACTGGAATACAGAAAACACGAGAATAAACACAATTACTAAAATTACTAATACCTAATTCGCAAAAAAATGGCTTATAAACAGAAACTTACCTTTGGTATCATTGTGGGTACCAGAGCTTATTTCAATTCTGCCTTAGCAGAAGACGTTCGCGCAACAGTCCTGAAAGAAATTAAGGCCCAGGGTTATGATTACGTAATTCTTGACGAATCGGAAACACCAACCGGCAGTATCGAAACGTACGACGACGCAAAGAAATGTGCAGCACTTTTCCGTGCAAACCGTGATATAATTGACGGAATTATCGTGTCGTTGCCTAACTTCGGATATGAAGTCGGTATCGTCAATTCCATCAGTCTGTCCGAACTGAAAGTTCCTGTTCTTATTCAGGCCTGTGACGACGAAAACGACAAAGTTACCCTGGATAAACGTCGTGATGCTTTCTGCGGTAAACTTTCTGTTTGCAATAATCTCTATCAGTATAATATTCCGTTCACGGACACTTCTTCACATACCTATTCCATTCACAGCGAAGACTTCAAAAAAGACATGGCTTACTTTGCCGGTGTTTGCCGCGTAGTGAACGGTTTACGCAAAGCCCGCATCGGGGTGATCGGTTGCCGGCCTATTGGTTTCCAGACATGCCGTGCCAGTGAAAAGTTACTACAGGCTACAGGCATTACAGTTGTTCCTATCGACCTATCCGAAATGATTGCCGCTGCAGGTAAGATTGCAAATGATTCTGAGGGTGTAAAACTCCGCATTGAAAAGATGAAGGCATATGCCCACGTATCGAAGGAATATGAGGAAAAATTGATTTTACAGGCTAAGATGGGTCTGGCAATTGACGAATGGGTGATTGAAAATGATATTGATGCAACGGCTGTTCAATGCTGGGATTCCATTGAAAAGAACTATGGCTGTGCACCGTGTCTGAGTATGAGCATGATGAGCGACCGTCTATTCCCAAGCGCCTGTGAAGCTGACATAGCCGGTGCAGTTTCTATGTATGCCTTGATGCTTGCAGCCGGTACACCTCCGGCATTGGCTGACTGGAATAATAACTTTGCTGAAAATCGCAATAAATGTGTATGTACCCATTGCGGAAACTTTGCTAAAGGCTTTGCTAAAGCTCCTATGGCAGTTGGTTCTCTTGGTGTACTGGGTAATGTATTAGGCCGTGTCAATACCGTTGGAGCCGTACTCAGCAAAGTATCCGAAGGTCCGTTCACCTTTTTCCGTATTTCAACAGATGATAATCTTGGAGTGATCAAATCATATCTGGGAGAAGGAAATATCACAAACGACCCATACGGAATGGATGGTTGCATTGCAGTAACAGAAGTTGAGAACCTGCAGGGGTTGATGAAATATATGTGCAAGAACGGTTTTGAACACCATGTAGGGTTGGTACGTGGTCAGGTGGCCAATATCCTTGAAGAATCTATCAATACGTATTTAGGCTGGAATTTATATCTTCATAAATAATTAAACCTTTTTCAGGGATGCAACCTGATTGTATCCCTGAAATATTTAAATCTAATACGTATGATTCTGATTCACAATTTTCTACCCGCATTGGTTTTTTTGTTCTTCAGCATGATATGCTGGGGTTCATGGTCGAACACACAAAAAATGACTGCTAAGAACTGGCGGTTTGAGTTATTCTATTTCGATTTTGTATGGGGACTGTTGCTTACGGCCTTAGTTGCATCGTTTACCCTGGGAAGTTTCGGATCGGACGGTCGAAGCTTTATGGAAGACATTGCCCAAGCTGATACCACAAGTATCATGTATGCCGTCGCAGGCGGAATCGTGTGGAATTTAGGCACTCTATTACTGGTGGCTGCTATGGCAATTGCCGGTATGGCTGTTGGATTTCCTATTGGTGGCGGACTGGCCTGGGTACTTGGCATTATGGTTAACTTCTTTATTTCCGGAGCCCAGGGGAATAATACAACCATTCTGTTTTCAGGCGTAGCACTTATCGTGGCAGCCATTTTCTTTTGTATGCAGGCATATAAAAAATTATCTGCCGGCAAAAAAGGCTCTACATCAAAGGGGCTGATCATTTCATTACTGGCCGGTGTAACCATTGCATTCTTCTACGGGCTGGTGGTGAAATCACTTGACCCTGCTTATGTATCGGGCGGCTCAGGGAACCTGACTCCTTTTTCAGGGGTATTCTTCTTTACCATTGGTGCTGTGATCAGCACTCCTATATTCAATTATTTCGTAATGCGTCATCCGGTAGAAGGAGAGAAACTCACCCTGAAAGATTATTTCAAGGGAGACATAAAAACCCATCTCACCGGCGTATTGGGTGGTATCATCTGGATGACAGGTATGGTTATCAGCTTTATGGCCATACCCAAGGCAGGTCCCACCATTTCGTATGCACTGACCAACGGAGCGCCAGTAGTAGCTATGTTCTGGGGTGTTTTTGTATGGAAAGAATTCAAAGGTGCACCCAAAGGCACAAACGGATTGCTAACCGCTATGTTTATTCTTTTTATTGCAGGCTTAGTCACAATTACTCTCTCAAAAGTATAACTATTCACAACACATTAGAATTACTAATATCAAAAGACAATATTTTTCAGTAAGCTTTTAAATTGCCTTAATATATAACCTTTTATTATTAATATCATGAGAAAAAACAAAGAAAAACAAAGAAACGTGCAATTTCTTTTCAGAAGAGTTTTATACTGTAGTATGAAAATTCTGACAATAGGATTCATTTTATGCGCATCCTTTTTTGGTACGCTACAACCGGCAATGGCTCAAAACACAACCAAGATTACCGGGGTAGTCAGAGATGAATCCGGGTTAGCATTAACAGGTGTTGGAGTTATTGTTAAAGGTACCAAAACAGGCACTTCAACAAACTTAGATGGGCAATTCAGCATTGAATTAACTCAGAAAACAGGTGTTTTGTCTTTTTCATACATTGGAATGAACAAAAAAGAAGTTTCTTTCAATGGCTCAGGCGAACAAATAGTTGTATTAACAACATCAGGTATAAACCTGGATGAAGTTGTTGCAATCGGTTATGGTTCAATGAAGAAACGGGACCTTACGGGAGCTGTGTCATCGATAAAGAGTGAGGATATCACGTTACGTCCCGGTCCAAATCCTATGGAAGCACTTCAGGGAAAAGTTGCCGGACTTGATATTACCCGTACGTCCGGTGAACCCGGTGCCGGAATAAATATACAATTACGCGGGAACAGATCAATTACTGCGAATGGTACTCCGTTATTTTTAATTGATGGGTTACCAGGTGATTACTCCACATTAAATCCAAATGATATTCAATCCATAGAAGTATTGAAAGATGCATCTTCTACAGCTGTTTATGGTGCAGCAGGCTCTAACGGTGTAATTATTATTACAACAAAAAAAGGTAAATCCGGAAAATTAAACATTGATTTCAATACCTATTATGGGTATAATGGTTGGTCTGTTATTCCGCAGGTGCGTACCGGTGAGTCGTACCTTGAAACTAAACGCGAAGCTTATAAGTATGTCTGGGATCCTATCAATAGTGTATGGACAACAACAGGTGCTATATGGCAATCGGAAGCTAATGATGAAGCAATATTTGGTACTGTGAGATATGCCACTTACAAGGAAGGAAAATTCGTAAATTGGGCAAATGAGTTTCTACGAAAAAATGCAGGTACACAGAACTACAGTTTGAGTATCTCAGGTGGAAATGAAAGAACTAAAGGATATGTTTCTTTCAATTATACCGATGAAAATGGTCAATATACAGGTGATGATTATAAACAATATTCATCAAACATGAAAGTAGATCATACCTATAAAAATTGGCTTACATTAGGAAGTAGTATGCAGGCTTCGTATGTGATCAGAAATAGAGCCCAGGACAAACTGGAAAATGCGTTAACCACCGACCCGCTAGTCAGAACCCACAATGATGATGGATCTTTGAATACAAATCTCGGCAACAATGTGTATAATCTTCTTCTCAACTACCAACCGGGTGTATATGCCAATACTGATAACAACTTTAGAATTAACGTAAATCCATACATTGAAATCAAACCAATAAAAGGGTTGAGCATATTATCACGGGTAGGTGCAGCGTTCAATTATTCCAACAACTATCAGTTTAATGGAATTGGTTCAGTAAGTTACACCTATAATAATGGTCAAATTGCTAAAGCACAGATTACGCAAAATCGCTCTTATGGATATACATGGGAAAATATCCTGACCTATAATTTCAAAATTGCCAAAGATCATGAATTCACACTAACAGGTGTTACTTCGTGGAGTGATGGTCAGAACCTTAACACTTCCATGTATCAGAGTAACATATTAACAAACAACTTTAAATGGTATAATTTCACCAATGATGTAAATACGACAGCAGCATCATCCTATACCATGTCAAAAACGTATGGTTTTGTAGGGCGGGTTAACTATTCCTATTTAGGCAAATATCTTTTTTCTGCCTCTGTACGTCGCGACGGTGCATCTGCGCTGTATTATACAAACCATTGGGACAATTTTCCTGCAGCTTCTGCAGCATGGAGAATCTCTGATGAAAAATTTATGTCCTTCTCAAAAAACTGGCTGGACAATCTTAAACTTCGAGTAGGATGGGGTGCTACAGGCGTTTCGAGTATTCTTGCTTATAGTTCCGTACAAAACCTGGAAAGTAACAATATGTCGTTGGGAGGTACCACTCAATCTATTTATCGTTATACACAGTATCTAACTAATCCTGATCTAAAATGGGAAAAGTCATATAATACCAACTTTGGTCTGGACGCAACGTTGCTGAAGAACCGCATTGATTTATCGTTGGATTATTATATTACCAATACCGATGGCGTTATCTATAGTGTTTCTTCTCCTTCATTATATGGCACTTATTTACCCAATGTAAACTATCTGACTAATATGAACATCTGTCAGACTAAAAACAGAGGTTTAGAAGTCACATTAAATACGCGCAATATAATTACAAAAGATTTTGAATGGAATTCGTCTTTCACGTATGCTTCCAACAAAGAGGAAATCCTGAAGTTGACTGGTGGAACTAATAATAATATTTCAAATGTTTCTAATACTGCATATACCCTTAGCATTGGTCAACCTGTCAATTCATTCTTTAACTACAAGTTAAACGGGGTTTGGCAAATCGGACAAGAAAAAGATGCAGCTGTATTTGGAGTAAGATCGGGCGATCTGAATGTAAGTGTTCCTGGTATGACTCGACTTGATGCCGGCGTTTATACTAAAACAGCTGCCGATGGTACACTAACTTACTATTATACCGACCTTGCAGCAGCACAAAAATACAATCCTAATCTTACAGCAGCAACTTCAAAGTATTCAGTTAGTAGTAAGGATTATCAGGTTTTGGGACATAATTCTCCGGACTTGTCTCTTGGATTTCAAAATACATTCAAATACAAGAACTTTGATTTGACCGTATATATGTATCTCAGATGGGGACAAACAATCAGCTACAATATGATGGGATGGTATCAGCCAAACGGATTTGCAACCAATGCAAGCCCTTCAAGGACATTTCCAAAAAGTTTCAACTACTGGACTCCTACCAATCCATCAAATGATTTCCCGGTAATGAATTATCAGGCTTCCAGTTCTTCGATGATAGGTTTTGCCGGATTGAATTACGTGGATGGATCGTTCTTTAAAATCAAAAATATAACCCTTGGCTATTCGTTGCCTAAAAGCTTAATAAGGAATCTGTCCATTGAGAAGTTCCGTTTATATGGTACTGTTACAAACCCATTGGTGGTTGCTAAAAGTAGTTTGCTACAACAATATGACCCTGAAATGAACGGTTCATTAAGCTATCCTCTAACCAAACAGGTTGTAATAGGACTTAATGTAACATTCTAATTGTTAAATTATTAAAAATAGAAATATGAAAACTATTAATATAAAAAGAATATCCTATAAATGTGTGCTCGGGTTGTTCCTGACATTATACATAACATCATGTAGCTTAGATGAATATAACCCGTCGGCGGTGTCACCTGAAAACGTACTTAAGAATTATAGTGGGTGGAAATCATATCAGGCCAACTGTTATTCAGGGCTTTGGGGATCACTTATAGGGCTGAATTATGGCGTTGAATCAGAAGTCGGCACCGATTTATGGACATTTTCATACAACACTCACAATATGTTCAAAGATTTAATGGCGTATGAACAGTTCACGACAAGTTCCGGACCGGTAGGTGCTGTTTGGAATTATGCCTATGGTTCAATAAAAGATTGTAATGTTACGATTCAACTGTCGTCTGGTTTGGTGGATGGTAAAGCGTCTGATATTAGTACAATAGTAGCAGAGACAAAATTTTTGAGAGCATACTATTATTCTGTGCTGGTAGCTCAATTTGGCGAGGTTCCGTTAATATTGGTTGACGATCCTATTAAAAGCTTAACCCCAAAACGGAGTAGTATTCCTGAAATCTATTCGCAAATTGTTTCTGACCTCCGATACTCAGTTCAGAATCTTCCTTTGACTCCGTTGGATAATAACGCAGCACGTGTGACCAGAAAGAGTGCAATGGGCCTACTAGCTCGTGTTTATGCACAAGGTGGCGGCGAAGGATTAAGTGAAGGCGGAAAAACCTATTGGCTTCGTGCAAAAGAAGTTGCAGATAGCCTTATCAACAATCAAAACACTTATGGGGCAAGTATGTATGACGATTTCCAAAAAGTGTTTGCATCGGCAAACAACCGGAACAATACTGAAGCTCTGTTTACAGCGTATGGACAAAACCCGTATGATGCATCATTCGACTATTTAACAGGCAATTCCAGGCCAAATCTTTATCTGTATTATTATCCGAAGTTCGATGACGCATTTGGAACATCCGACATTTTTAAAAGGGGAGTAAACTCCAATACGTCAAATGCATATTACGGACGTTGTAATCAGCAATTTCTTGCACCAACCAAATATCTTATAAATTGTTTCAATGCGAAGTATGATAAACGATGGGAAAATACATTTGTTACCGCTTTTGCAAACTACTCAGGAGTACAAGCCATCACGAGTCTTGGAACAGGTGTTCCTTCTCCTGGAAATGTTACTTATAGTGCTGCAACAATTACACTTACCGCAGCTATATGTACGAAATACGGCATAGATGCATCTCACGTGGGTGAGAAAATTTATCCGTATGCTGACGTAAACGCGGTAAATGCTTCCAAAAATGCATCCTGGCAATATATCCCTAAAATATGGAGGAAAGGCGCTCATGCCGGGGCAATTATAGATTTGAAAGATACAACAAATGGCAATTTACACCCGTATCCGTTAACTGCCGATGAAGACAGGTTTTTTACTTATTTAAGCAAAGATCCACTTACCGCTGCAGAAAAAAAGGCACGCAGATATGTGACAGTAAATATTGATGATTTGTTTGACACAGCTGCTGATCCTACCGGGAGTACTTACAAGAGTGTGAGTGCATCAAATGGGTTAACTCCAATGAGTCTTGCGAATCTATTCCCTGCAATGTCGAAGTTTAACCACAACTTTGATGGTGGATGGGTAGGTTCAAACTTCCAGTTAAAGTTAGGGAATATTATGATTATGCGCATGGCCGAAGTTTATTTAATTGCTGCCGAAGCTGCTCTCCATGTTAATAACGGCGACGGGGCTACCGCTGCAAATTATCTTAATGTGTTACGCAAACGTGCATGCCGAAATAGTGTTGATTTCAATGCTTCTACCGGAATGCAGCTTACAACTGCCACTATGGACGATGTCTTTGATGAATATGCACGTGAACTTTGTGGTGAGTTTAATCGATGGGCTATCTTAAAACGCAATAAAGCATTTGAAAACAGACTTCAAAAATACAATGCAACCGCTTTTGTGAATTTTGATCCCGCCAAACATTATAAACGCCCAATACCTTTTAGCTTCCTGAACCAGATTAACAATGCGGCTGATTTTGGTACTAACGGTTATTAATTGATAGACAATACTTAACAAAATGCTGCCTGAAAATTCAGGCAGCATTTTGTTAAGCTATTAAATCATCTAATATTTATTTCTTTATGAATAAATTTCCGGCTTTCCTGTTTCTGTTATTTTTATTCATAATTCAATCTTTGTATTCACAAAAGACTGAACAATGGGATCGATTCGAAATTACATTAAACAGTACCCAGAAAGGGAACTCCTTCAAAGATGCAAAACTATCGGCCACCTTTGTAGGGAAAGATACAACCTATACCGTTGCCGGTTTTTATGATGGCGACAACACCTTCAGAATCCGCTTTATGCCTCAACAAACCGGCAAGTGGAACTATACTACCAAAAGCAATATCCCTGCCTTAAATAATAAAAAAGGCTCATTCGAATGTACTAAAGCCTCAGGCGGTAACCATGGAATAGTAAGAGTAAGCGAAACGTACAATTTCAGGTATGCTGATGGAAAGCAATACTATCCTTTTGGCACCACGGCCTATGCATGGAACCATATGACAAACACCATTCAGGAAATGACACTCAACAGCCTTAAAAATTCAGCGTTCAATAAATTACGGATGTGCGTATTTCCGAAAAACTATGATTTAGTGAAGGAAGAACCTGAACTTTATCCATTTTCAATAAAAGAAATAAAGAAAGACTCAAAAGGGAATGAGATAAAAGTCTGGGATTTCAATCAGTTCAACCCTGTCTTTTTTAAGCATCTCGAAAAACGTATTGATGATCTGGCCAGGTTAGGTATAGAAGCTGATCTGATTCTCTTTCATCCCTACGACAAAGGGCGCTGGGGGTTTGATACAATGCCTGCCGATGTAAATATCCGCTATATTGAATACATCACCGCACGTTTATCATCATTCCGGAATGTATGGTGGTCGTTGGCCAATGAATGGGATTATGTAAAAAGCAAGACTCATGCCGACTGGGATTTAATCGCACAGAAAGTAGTAGAAAATGACCCTTACCGGCATTTATGCTCTATTCACGGTGCAACAGCAACCTATTACGAATACTGGAAACCTGAGTTTACGCATGTAAGTGTACAGGACGAATCACCGGTACAGAGCCCTGGAGCAGCAGCCATGTTGCGTAATGTTTACCACAAACCTGTTATCTGCGATGAAGTGGGGTATGAAGGTAATCTGAAATCACGCTGGGGCAGGTATAGTCCGGAGGAAATGACAAACCTGGTATGGAATGGTGTGATAGGAGGAATATATGTCACTCATGGCGAAAGCTATATGTTCAAAGATCTCACTGATACTATTTTCTGGGCAAAAGGCGGTGTATTTAAAGGCAACAGCTGGAAGCGTATAGCTTTTCTACGAAACATTGTTGAAGAATGCCCGTCACCATTAAGTCTGGCAGATGTAGGTCGTGATAATACTACAGCATCTGCAGGTCCCGGTTATTACATTGTTTATTTTGGGAAAGAAATGCATGACTCCTGGCTCTTCAACCTTCCAGCCAAAAACCGTTCGTTTGCAAAGCTGAAAGCAGGTGTACGTTTTAAAGTAGAAATTATCGACACCTGGGATATGACGATCCAATCAGTCCCATTCGTTTTTGTTACTTCGGAAGAAAACGATTACAGGTTATTTGATACCGATTTAAAGAAAGTAAGACTTCCATTAAAGCCTTATATGGCATTGCGAATAACAGAAATCACAAATCATCATCTTAACCATTAATTTTAAATCACATGAATAAGAAACCGATCATCGGATTAGTCATGAAATCACTCGAAGCTGAGTTTTTTCAGGAAATGAAAAAAGGAGCCATTGCTTTTGCCGAAAAACAAACAGGTTTTCAACTGGTAACTGTCGGTACTTCGACTCAAACAGAAGTCGACCTGCAGATTGAGCTCGTCAACAAACTCATTCTTGAAAAGGTGGATGCGATTGTGTTGGTTCCCATCGATTCAAAAGCACTGGTTCCGGTAGCCGTAAAAGCCATCAAAGCAGGAATCAAGGTGATAAATATCGATATCAGGCTTGATGAAAAATTGCTGCAACAATCAGGTGTAGAACTGACTTATGTTGGTCCGGACAATAAAACTGCCTCTATGTTGGTTGGGAATATCCTTGCCGGGAAACTGAGGAGAAATGCGAAAGTAATTTTGATTGAAGGACTCCGTGCAGCTGAGAATGCCCAACAACGTAAAGCCGGATTTATGAAATCTGTTTCTATGTATGGGCTCAATCTGGTAGCTTCCGAAGCGGCAGACTGGGAAACAGGAAAAGCAGGACAGGTTTTTGCAGGTCTTTATAGTCAACATCCCGATGTGGAAGGTGTCCTTTGCAGCAACGACGCCATGGCCCTGGGGGTGCTTAATGTGTTGGGGAAAAATGGCAAAGCCGGTATTATACAGGTTGTTGGGTTTGACAACGACGCTTCCGTACAACCCTTCTTAAAGTCAGGAGCCATGCTGGCTACCATCGATGCATTTGGTTCTCAAATTGCAGTTCAGGGTATTGAATTTGCGTTGAAAGTATTGGAAGGCATGGAAAACAAAGGATCATATGCTACTGATTTCAAATTAGTTCAATTTACAAACTAATTGCTCTGTAAAAAGACGGTTGTATTAAACCAAACTTAAAACGCACAATCTGTTGCCATTATACAGTAACAACAGTTGAAAATTATTGTTATCTTTGCAGTCAAATTATAAAAGAAGGCCTTTTTGAATAACTGAATTCAAAAACATCTGATAATGAGCAATAAAATATAATTACATGTCTGATAAATTTAATTCGGTAGCCGAAGCTATCGAAGATATCCGTGAAGGGAAAGTGGTATTGGTGTTCGATGATATAGCACGGGAAAATGAAGGTGATTTTATAGCTGCTTCCGAGCATGTCACACCTGAGATCATCAATTTCATGTCAAAGTATGGTCGTGGGTTGATATGTGTGGCTATTACAGAAGAACGAGCCCGGGAATTATCTCTTGAGAGAATGGTACAAAACAACACCGCTACGCTGTCTACCGCCTTTACCGTTTCGGTTGATTTACTTGGGCATGGCTGTACTACAGGGATCTCGGCATTCGACCGTTCTAAAACAGTGAAAGCACTGGTTGACAAGAGTACAAAACCGGAAGATTTAGGACGTCCCGGACATATATTTCCTTTAATTGCTGATTCCAACGGTGTGTTAGGTAGAATGGGACATACAGAAGCCTCCATAGACCTTCCCCGACTGGCCGGTTTAAACCCCAGCGGTGTTTTGGTAGAAGTCATGAACAACGACGGTACCATGGCCCGGTTGAATGACCTGGTACTTGTTGCCCGTGAACATAATGTAAAATTAATCTCAATTAGCCAACTGGCAGCCTATAGAAAAGAAACAAAATAGTATGCTTCAAAATCAACGTCGCGACAAAATTCTTGAATTAATCACCGAAGATGGCCATGCCAAGGTAAATGACCTGAGCCGTATCTTTAAAGTTACTGAAGTTACCATTCGTCAGGATCTTGAAAATCTTGAAAAAGAAGGGACTATAGTACGTGAACATGGTGGTGCCTATCTTAAAAACATAGACCTGAATGTACGTAATTTCAGCCTGCAGAATCAGGAGAACCTTTCTGAAAAGATGATGATCGCCCGTAAAGCGGTTGAATTTATTCACGATGGCGATACCATTATCCTCGATTCTGGCTCTACAACCAGTGAAATTGCCAAGTTGCTGACTGGGTATAATAACCTGACCATCATCACCAATGCCTTGAACATTGCGCTAATCCTTGGTGCTCAGGCCGGCATAAACGTGGTAGTTACCGGCGGAGAGTTCAAGGCTCCTACCCTATCCCTTACCGGACAAAAAGCAGCCGATTTCTTCCAGAACCTTCATGTCGATAAATTATTTCTGGCAACAGCAGGCATTGCCCTGAAATCAGGACTTACCTATCCTGGCATCAGCGACATATGTGTAAAAAGAGCCATGATCGAATCGGCCAATGAGATTTTTCTGGTAGCCGACTCCTCTAAGATTGGCAAAAATGCCTTCGCAAGCCTGGGAGCGCTTTCATTGATCAATTATCTGATTACAGACTCTAAAATAAAACCGGAAGATATTGATTGGTTAAAAACCTATGATGTCCAGTTTTTGATTGCTGAGAATTAAGTTTATACATACCGGATATTTTTAAAAAGACCGTTTCATTCAATTGAAACGGTCTTTTTTTATTTTTGAATAAACATTCTTTACCTTCACTTGATAAGAAACCCGACCGGAAAGTTGCCGGCAATGTGTTCATGTTGATTGAGCCATCGCTTAATTCAATAAGTTGAATGAACGCGGTTCCTCTATTCATGTAAAAAAACGTATTAAGAGCACGTATCAAATCATGAACAACCGAACAATTTGACGTCCCACTTTAACCAATTAACGAAATGACGAAACAACCAATTTTCCATTCAACCGATGTATTACAAGTCTTAGTTGTTGACACTATTTGTTGAGGATTAGTTGAGGATTGGTTGAGGGTTAGTTGAGGGTTCGGAGAGGTACAGCTCTCCGAATCCTCAAGAGGTCCTCAAGAGGATCACGCCACATACTCCTTATACCCCGGACGTATAGATTCAACACACATGCCGGTTTGAGGATTGAAAAAAAAAGTTATTCGTGAGGACGTTATTTGGACCTTCAACGATGAATTTCAGGTTGAAAAGTGAAGAGTCTGGTAATAAAACAATAGGTATACTTTGTATTTATATATTAATAATAAACCATAAACATATAAAATAAATTAAATATTGAATTCTGACTTTACAGGTAAATGATACGTACTTAATACGGATATAATAGTCAAAAAGTTTCCTCTAAGCATAAATACATTCGTTATCTATTTAACCAAATAGCACTTATCTTTATAGCGTATTTACAAAGAATTACCCGTTTAGGGTGATTCATAACTGAAAACTATTTATTAATTTAAAAAATTTAACATCATGAGCATTTCAGAAAACCCGCTTGTGGGACACATGAGAAAATCGATGGGCAATTTTACGATGTACACGTATTATGACAAAAACATCGTTCGTTTGAAGGCATTTAAAATTAAAGATCCAAAAACTGAAAAACAACTTATCATGCGGGCACGCATGACCCTAATGGCCGAAATGTATAAAGGCTTTAGAAGTATCATCGCCCTGGGCTTCCCCGAAAACAGTTATGCAAAATCGCCTCAAAACATGTTTGTTTCTGCCAACTTTAATTCGGCCTTTGTGATGACCGAGAATGTGCCGGCAATCAGCTACCCGCAGCTGCTTCTTTCCAAAGGTTCATTGCCGACAGTAAAGGTGACGGAAGCCATTACCGGTGCCGAAGGTATTACACTCCGGTACGATGCACTTGCATTGTTTCCTGAAGTAATAGCAACCGATGAGATTATTGCCTGTGCCCGGTTGATAACCGGAGGATTGCTTATTGCCCGCCAATTTACGGGAATTGAACCCATTGGTTCCATCCTCCTGAAATATCCTGCCCTGCAGGCAGAAGATGTGGCTTGCTGCTATGTCTTTGTGCGGAGCGGAGATGGGAAAAAGACTTCGGATTCAATATATGTGCCGATTAGCATATAGAATTCAGAGAAAGGATTCATTGTCAGATACGTTTTTTAGCCTTTTAAAAAAAGTCTGAACTGTGTTTTTTTTGATACTTTTGATTTTCATGATCATCATCTTATTGATCATCATGTTCATCTCATACATCAAAATAAATTACAGTTCAGACAATTGTTCTAAAATCACAGTTCAGATAATGTTCATTGGGAAATTAGTATAGATATATAAGCTCAGAGTGAATTTAATGATAAGTTGGATTGCTAAAGCGTAAAATATAAAACAGATTTTATTTCGTTCAGATTGTGGTATCCATTGACAGTAAATTTGTAAATTTGCAGAATAAGTGTCAATACTCAAAACACAAAACCATGAATGATTTTCCTGAAAATTTCGATCTGGACAATAAGGAATTTCAATCCGCCGAGCAACTTATTCTTTATTCCAACCGGTCTATTTATCTTACCGGTAAAGCCGGTACGGGTAAATCCACTTTCCTCAGGTATATTGCCCAACATACCACAAAAAACCATATCATCGTCGCTCCTACAGGCATAGCAGCCATTAATGCCGGAGGGATGACCATCAATTCATTCTTTCAGATCCCCTTTACTCCATTTGTCTGGGATTTATTTAATGATGCCCAGAAACAAAACTTTTATAACTTCAGCAAAGAAAAACGTGAAATCATAGAAAAAGCCGACCTGATAATTATCGATGAGATATCCATGGTACGGGCCGACACGATTGATGCCATTGATTACAGGCTGAGGAATTTCGGAGGGAAGAAACACCTGCCTTTTGGAGGGAAACAGATATTATTCGTTGGCGATACTTTTCAGTTGGAACCTATTGCCAGGTCAGATGAATGGCAAATTCTGCACACATATTACGATTCACCCTATTTTTTTAGTGCACGGACATTCAGGGAAATGAATTTTATGAACATTGAGCTAAAAAAAGTATACCGGCAAAGCGATGAAAAGTTTATCTCCCTACTGAATAAAGTAAGGGTAAACCAGGCAAAAACGGAAGATTTAAATGAGCTGAACAAAAATTATATTCCGAATTACACTCCCAATGATAATGACGGGTACATTACGTTAGCCACCAAACGGGATATTGTTGATGCCACCAATTTACGCAAACTCAATCAACTGGAAGGAACAGTTTATAAATTTGAAGGAGTAATTGAAGGAAAATTCGGGAAAGAAAATTCAATCAATGATGATCTGCTGCCTACAAATAAAATTCTGGATCTTAAAAAGGGTGCCCAGGTTATGTTTGTAAAAAATGACAGAGGTGGCAGATGGGTGAACGGCACCATTGGAGTAATTGATAAACTTACTGAAAAAAACATTTCAGTAACAATCATCAAAAAAGAGAAGAAAGTGACTTACACACTTGAAAAAACATCCTGGGAAAACCTGAAATACGAAATCGACAAAAAAACAGGGAAAATTGTAGAGACAGTCATTGGCACCTTTACCCAATATCCGATAAAATTGGCCTGGGCGATTACGATTCATAAAAGCCAGGGACTGACCTTTGACAAACTGGTGATTGATATGGGCGATGGTGCATTTTCTGCCGGGCATACCTATGTTGCTTTAAGCAGATGTACCAGCCTTGAAGGAATCAGGCTAAGGACACCTATCAAACAAAGTGATATCATCGTCAGGGACGAAGTGATCAGATTATCGGAAACTGCGAATAATGAAACAGCCATCCGGGATGAATTGTCGGATAGCCAGGCAAATTACTATTACAGGGAATGCTTAAAAGAGTTTGACAAAAACAATTTTGAATCGGCGTATGACAACCTGATGAAAGCAACCGAATTTCGGGATGATACTTTAAAGCCTGTTTTTAAAAGGTTTTTGACATTCAAACTGAATCAATTAAAATTCAGGAATGCTAAATTCAAAGAGGTTGAGAAAAACAGTTCAAAACTCACTGCCAGTATCGAACAACTGAATGAAAAAATACGCACCAGACAACTCAAAATAAAAGAGCAATCCAAAGAACTATCAGACATACAAAAGGAAATGGAAAACCTGTATCGACTGGTTGATATAAAGGAACGGGAAGAAAGAAATATGGCAGGAAAACTGCAACTAAAGCAACAAGAATTGACAGCCCAA
>Ga0302215_10000192_pt1 | contig 46141 bp, 24 predicted proteins | sample II_Fen_N3_1_FD_194580 | JGI IMG/M metagenome (GOLD analysis project Ga0302215, IMG submission 194580) | Peat permafrost microbial communities from Stordalen Mire near Abisko, Sweden - II_Fen_N3_1 | ecosystem: Environmental > Terrestrial > Soil > Wetlands > Permafrost | place: Sweden: Abisko... | reverse complement strand
TGAGTCCTGTATCTTCTGAAGCAGGGTATTTGCCGTTTCGCTGTTACGGTGAAGGTAATTATCCAGTTCTCTTTTCAGGAAATCTGAAATAAATTTATTGACTGATGCACCTCCCTTAGCCATATCACGTGAACCAAGCTTGGTTTTTGTCTGCGATTCAAAAATTGGTTCTTCCACACTGATGGCAACCGCAGCGATTATCCCGTTACGGATATCGGCCAGTTCCATGTTTTTTGAATAAAATTCCTTGATGGTACGGGCTACCGCTTCCCGGAAAGCACTCTGATGCGTACCACCCTGGGTGGTATGCTGTCCGTTTACAAACGAATAATATTCCTCACCGTACTGATCACTGTGAGTAAAGGCAATTTCAATATCTTCCCCCCTTAAATGAATAATGGGATATAGCGCCTGGGCAGTTATATTTTCATTCAGCAAGTCGGTCAGACCGTTTTTTGAAAGTATCTTTTTTCCGTTAAAATTAATGGTCAGCCCGGTATTCAGGTACGCGTAATTGCGTAACATGGTTTCAATGTATTCGTCTTTGTACAAATAATTTTCAAACATGGTGCCATCCGGCTCAAAATTAATAAGCGTCCCCCGATCGGCACTGTCGGTGAATATATCTGAATCACTGATCAGCTTTCCTTTTTCAAATTCCGCCTTCCGGCTTTGACCTTCCCTGAAACTTTGTACTACAAATTTAGCTGATAGAGCATTCACAGCTTTAGTACCCACCCCGTTCAATCCAACCGATTTCTTAAATGCTTTGGAGTCATATTTCCCTCCTGTATTCATAATGGAAACCGCTTCGATCATCTTACCAAGGGGTATTCCTCTTCCATAGTCGCGCACTTCCACCCGGCCTTCATTCACCCGGACTTCTATGGATTTCCCGGCCCCCATGCGATATTCATCGATGCAGTTGTCGAGGACTTCTTTCAGTAGCACATAGATGCCATCATCCACATGGGTACCATCCCCCAGTTTACCAATATACATTCCCGGACGGCGACGAACATGTTCGAGCCCTTCGAGGGTGATAATGTTACTATCACCATAATCCACTAATTGCAATTCCTTTACTAACTCTTCCATAAGAATTCAATTTCCAGTTATAATATTTTCTTGTACCTTTTAAAAAAGCACGTAGAACAATCTTTTTATTTCTTTTCAACCAATCAACCAATCAACTTAATCAACTCAATTAACTTAATCAACCAATTAACTTAATTAACCAATTAACTTAATCAACCAATTAACTTAATCAACTCAACTAACTACCTCGTAATCCAGCTTTCAGGGTTCTGCAGGTTTTTATCTTTCCATACCTGAAAATAAAGTTCTGTTTTATTCCCGTTTTCATCATCAGTAAATATCTTACCGATTGCTTGTTTGGCATTTACATGTTCACCTTCCCTTACAAATATTTGTGTCAGGTTGGCATAAACAGTGCGGTAATTCCCATGTTGCACGATAACAGCATTGTTACTTCCCGGAATAGAGAACCTTTGGGTAACGACACCTTCGAATACTGCCCGAGCATTGCTTCCCGCAGGAGTTTGAATATAAACACCCTTGTTATTGGTAGTTACGTGTTTCAAAATTGGATGTTCATGTATCCCAAAATGGCCACTGATAAATCCGTTTGATGTTGGCCAGGGTAACCGACCAATATTCCTTCCGAAGTTTCCGGATAATTGTGTTTCTTCGCGTGTAAGTCCTGAAACCGCCGATATTGATGAAGAGTTGTCAGCTGATTCTTTAATTTCAGGCTTAGGCGTTCGGATTTCGGATTTCGTTCTGCTTTTTGAAGATGAATTAGTTGTACTTTTTGATCTGTTATCGGCAGCAATACGTCTGTTCTCTTCATTGCGTCTGTTTTCGTCTGCAATATGTTTCTTCTGGATTGCCAGCCTTTTTGCTTCTGCTTTCCGGATTTCATTGGCAATTATCCTTTCAATTCTACTGTTCAGTTCATTTGCTTTTCTCTGTTGGATCTTCATTTCTGCACGCAGTTTCTTTTCTTTCTTTTGCAGATCAGTTAAAAGAACCTTTTCATTCTTCTCATCCTTCGTTAGTTTCTGGGCTTCGGTTTCCTTTTGTTGTACAACCTTTACTTTGGTTGTTTTATGTACCACCAGACTATCGTTTTTATGTATGATCTGGGTTTTTATATTTTCTATTTCACGAACCTGCTCTTTCCGGTAATCGGAATATTCCTGCAGATACCTTAACCGCCTGTATGACTGATCAAAAGTTTCAGCCGATAATACAAACATGATTTTGGCATATAAATTCTGATTGATGTGAGCTTCCTGAACTAATTTGGCATAATCCGACTTTAATGACTGCAATTGATTTTCAAGTTTGCTTTTTTCATTACCAAGCTGTACAATCTGAACATCCAGTTGACCTATTTCACTGCTGATATTTTTGATTAACACTTTACGTTCACTAATATTTTTCTTTATGATCGTAAGCTTATTCAACGTACTTCGTTTCGAATTTTTAGTGTCGTTCAGCATTCTGTTAGTTGTTTCAAGTCGCTGAAGCGTTTGTTTACGCTGAACTTCTAACTCTTTAACAGATTGGGCCTGAATAGTGGAAAAAACTGCCATGAGTGAAATCACCATGACAAATATTCTTAAATGGATCTGGAAGCGCATCAATATAGTTTTTTATAAAATCTTTTCAATTCTGACGATTATTTCTTTAGCAATTGATTTATATCACCACGCGAATAACGATCCGGGTTTGTAGGTGAAAGTTTGATATCGGTATTAAATTCAATTCTTAAAATAGAAAAATCACATGTTGCTTTTGTTTTCTGATTGGTTGCCAGCAAGGCTATTTTTTGTGGAAAGTTTATTCCGTTTACCACAGTATAATCGGAATAATCGGTTTGTAATTGATAATCACTGTTTTTAGCTTTTAATACAACCTGTTGTATCCTGTTGAGAGCTGATATTTCAGTATTTTGAAGCATCTTTTCGGAATTAAATTCTATTTTATTCTGTCCCGATGCCGATGTAATTAACTTACAACTATCAGGTACTACTTCTTTTTTACCAACACAAAAAAACTGCGCAGATAGCAAGGCCTGAAAACTATAGAAATCGACATCCACACCAAAATGTTTGCTGAAAAAAGCATAATCGGTCACATAATACCGGTGATTCATTTTATCATACACCTTCATGCTATCAGGCATCAGTTCGGCTTTAAACATTTCTATTCCCAAAAAGGGTTGTATGGATACGAATATGGCTGAATCTTTTTTAATTTTACACACAGCCGATACATTTATTTCCCGTTCGTTCACATTAAAAGCCAGGGACATTTTACTTACATTGGCTGTTTTAAATTCGGGTTGAACCTTTTTGACCTGTTCAATGAGCTGAACTACCTCATTTGAGGCAGGGACAATTGGTTTTGAAACCTGTCTGGTTGTTTTACATGCTGACATAATCAACAGTGTAAACACTGAAATTATAATTATTTTTTGTTTCATTCTATTTTTTTTTAATTGACTGAATTTATATTTCCCGGAATTTAAACCATTCTTTTTCCTGATTTTTACTTCAATCAAAATCCGTTGTTTTTATTCCAATTTCCTGTCTCCTGGTTCCTGGTTCTTATATCCTTAGTCTTGGTTCTATTATCTTTTGTCTTGGTTCTATTGTCTTGGTTCTATTGTCTTGGTTCTAAAATCATTGCGTTATCTCTTCCACCCTTTATTAGAAATTTTTTGCTTTAACTCCTCTGTTTTATTTCCTGCATCATATGACTTTTGCCATAATTCCAGTGCTTTAACATCATCCTTTCCCGTATCCTTGCTATTCATCCATAATATATCCCCGTAGTGCTCGAGCACTACCCCTGGATTTTCATCTTTCGTCAGGTTATCTACAGCGCGTTCAATGTAAAATTTTGCCAGCGAATAATTTTCCTGTTGATACAGAATCCACGCGTACGTATCCAGGTAAGTACTGTTCTTTGGTTCCAGCTCTACTGTTTTGGCGCTCATACGTTCTGCCTTCTTCAAATCTGTTTTATCAAGTGAAAGATAGTAGGCATAATTATTCATGACCATAATATTTTTAGGATTCGACACCAGTGAAGCTTCATAGTTCACAAAAGCTGAATCTTTTTTCTCCAGTTTAAAATAGACATCAGCAATTTGCGCATAAAAATCACTTTTTAAGTCTGACTGTTCAGTACTAATAAATGGTAACCCCTTTTGATAGGTCGCTAATGCATCACGATAACTCTCTAACTGAAATTGTGTAATTCCGCGATAAAAATACCAAACAGGAAGTTTTGGTAAGTTTTCAATGGCTTTTGCGGTGGTAACCATTAATTGTTGGTAGTTTTTTTCTCCAAGATAAATCTGAATAATGCGTAACCAGGTCTGATCATTTTTAGGGTTGATATTGATCATAGTTTCCAGTTCCGACAATGCTTCTTTACTTCGTTTCTGGTATTGCAGAAAAAGGGCATAGTAACCATGTACCTGTTCTTCCATGGGATAACGGTCAACCAACAATTTGAATAAACTCTCCGTTTCAACCAACTTTGAGGAGTCCTGGGCAAGTTTTTCAACATATTGTCCCAGCACACTTACTTTTGTCTCCACAGCAAGCTGGTCGCTCTTCAAAGCACTTACAATCGCCTTCATGGCGTTTTCAGGCTCATTCATCGATTTATAGTACTCTGAAAGTGATACATAAACATATGGATTTTCAGGGTCATCTTTCAATACATTCTGATAAATTTCGAATGCTTTTGCCGGCATCTTTTGCTGCATAAAAATATCCCCCCGCAATACCTTGTAACGCGTTTCGCTTGGATATTTATTTGCCAGTTTATCAATTTCAGCAACACCCTTTTGAGGTTTATTCAAAAGAATATACAACTGAAATTTTTCAAACGAAGAAGACTCATCAATCCCGTTCAGACTTTCCAATTTATCAAATGCTGCTATTGCTTTGTCATATTCCTTGGTTTCTTTGTAAAAAGTAGCCAGCATAGTATAAACTTCTTCTTTATTCGGATATATTTTTTGCAGGTTACCGGCAATTTGTATTGCCCTTTTCCAGTTTTTAATTCCCGAATACATCGATATCAGCCTCACGTTATACCACCAGTTAGCCGGATCAATCCGTATAGCTTTTTCTAAACATTGAATTGCATTGTCGTTAAAACCAACTAACGCATATAGGATCCCCATTTCCGATTGTGCACCGGCATCCAGGGAATCAATTGACAGGCATAAACGAAAAGTTTCAAGTGCCTGATCAAACTGTTGGTTGTCTTTTTGACGGATACCTTCATAGAAATAATAATCAAACTGACGCTGAACCGAATCGGTTAGTTGAATCCTTTGAGGAGTTAGTACAACTGTATTTTTAGTTGTAGAACATGCTGCCAGAATAAATACAAGAAGTAAACACAGATAATATTTTTTAAACATATTCAATTAAATTCATATTGATAATGCATGATTTATAAGTATCATTTCTATATTCAATTATTTTAAAACTTCGGTCTGAAAGTTTAATGTTTTCCCGTATGACCAAATCCACCTGTCCCGCGGCCTGTTTCACCCAATTCGGATACCGGTGTCCATTCAGCCTGAGCGTGTGATGCGATCACCATTTGGCAAATACGTTCCCCATCGTTGATAATAAAATCTTCGGAAGATAAATTTACCAGAATAATGCAGATTTCGCCCCTGTAATCAGCATCAATTGTTCCCGGGGAATTGAGTACCGTGATTCCTTTCTTTATCGCCAGCCCGCTTCTGGGTCTGATCTGGGCTTCATACCCTGCCGGAAGTTCGATATATAATCCTGTTGGTATCAATTTTCGTTCCAAAGGTTTAAGAAGGACAGGTAATTCAATATTAGCACGCAAATCCATCCCTGCCGACAGGGGAGTTGCATATTCCGGCAATGAATGCTTTGAACGGTTTACAATGTTAATTTTCATAGTTATATTGAAGTTCTTAAATTAAATAATCCTGGGTAGTTGCCAACCTTAATTTTAATAATACAACAACTATCCGTTCGGAATTGATTGAAAATACTAAATTGCCTGACATGCCTAGCCACAAAAATACGACTTTTATCGATAACCCCGATTATGAATGGTTGAAAAATATGTTTTTTTCAAAATTCAGCTTATTCTATAATACAATTTGACCCATAAATACCTGAAATCTATTTTATTCAGTATAAAAAAAGGTTGAAATCAGATTATAATCAGATTATAACATTTCTGTTCTACATCAATGCAAAAAAGTACTTTCATCGTTTACACCAAAAAGTACACTTTTATCCTTTAAACTGTTTGCTTAATTTGCTCCTCGGTGAAAGATTTTTATATTTTATTAAAAAACAAGATTCAACCAACAGAAATTCAATAAATTTCTGCAATCAAATGTTCTTATTGGGCATATATTTACCTATTAAACCTGTCAGAAAATGAATTCTGTCAACGTAGAAGTAATATACTCCCGCATTTTAAATAAATCTAACTAAGGGTTGTTACCTATGGGCAATATAATCATTCAATATCATATTTAACAGCATTCAAAGGTTTTAAAGCATACCTGACTCTATCATAAAACCTGAATTTATTCATTTTATTATGAGTACACCTGTTTCAAATTTCGATCCATATCAAACATTTTTCTACAAACATTGTTGCAATGATAGAATTTCAGGTAAATTTGTGATTCTAAATAAATCAAATCAAATGGCTAAAATAAATGAACCGCTAACCATTAAAGGGGTAACCATTAAAAACCGAATCGGGATGTCACCCATGTGTCAGTATACGGCAGTAAACGGATTTGCAAACGACTGGCATTTTGTACATTATGGCACCAGGGCTGTGGGTGGTGTTGGTATGATCATGGTAGAAGCAACTTCTGTGGCACCCGAAGGCCGGATCTCTCCATTTGATTTGGGATTATGGAACGATACCCAGATAGTAGGATTACAGAAAATTACAAATTTCGTGCATCAGCATGGAGCTGTAGCCGGAATACAAATTGCCCATGCCGGAAGGAAAGCATCTCATGATATTCCTTCGCATGGAGGAAAGCAACTATCCGGCAAGGAAGGTGGATGGCATACGGTTGCTCCCTCTCCAATTCCATTTGATGCGGCAGAAACGGCACCCGACGAACTGGACAAATCTGAAATAAAAACCATCATCGAACAATTTAAAGCCTCTGCACTCCGGGCCAGGCAGGCAGGTTTTAAAGTACTGGAAATACATGCCGCCCACGGGTACCTGATTCATCAGTTCTATTCACCGTTGAGCAATATACGCACGGATGAATATGGCGGCAGTTTCGAAAACAGAATACGGTTTTTATTGGAAATTACTGAAGCCGTTCAAACAGTATGGCCGGTAGAATACCCTTTATTCGTACGACTTTCGGCTACCGAATGGGCAGAAGGTGGATGGGATATCACTGATTCTGTAAAATTAAGTAAACTCTTGCTTGAAAAGGGCGTTGATCTGATTGATTGTTCATCAGGAGGCAATATAATTACTGCAAAGATTCCTGTTGGACCCGGCTATCAGGTTCCATTTGCTCAGGAGATTAAGAAAACCGGTATACTTACTGCGGCGGTTGGAATGATAACTACTGCCGAACAAATAAGTGATATCATTGAAACAGGGAAAGCCGATATTGTCTTTTTAGCCCGTGAACTGTTGCGAAATCCTTATTTTGCATTGAAAGCCGTAGAGGATACTGCCTGGCCAATTCAGTATTCAAGAGCAAAATAACTGTGCCGGATATGAATCATTGAAGGGTTTGAAGGGTTTGAAGTTTAAAGAGTTTGAAAAGTTTGAGGTTTGAAGGGTTTAAAGGGTTTGAGGTTTGGGGTTTGGAAGTTAGCACATACCCTATTCTTGTTGGGACTCGCGATTTCCATATCGCGAAAGAATCCTGATCGCAAAATATACAGTTTAAAGAGTTTAAAGAGTTTGAAGAGTTTGAGGTTTAGAAGTTACCGCATACCCTATTCTTGTTGGGACTCGCGATTTTCATATCGCGAAAGAAACCTGATCGCAAAATAAACAGTTTAAAGGGTTTGGGGTTTGGAAGTTAGCACATACCCTATTCTTGTTGGGATCGCGATTTCCATATCGCGAAAGAATCCTGATCGCAAAATAAAAAGTTTGAAGAGTTTGAGGTTTGGAAGTTAGCACATACCCTATTCTTGTTGGGATCGCGATTTCCATATCGCGAAAGAATCCTGATCGCAAAATATACAGTTTAAAGAGTTTGAAGAGTTTGAGGTTTGAAGTTACCGCATACCCTATTCTTGTTAGGACTCGCGATTTCCATATCGCGAAAGAATCCTGATCGCAAAATATACAGTTTAAAGAGTTTGAAGAGTTTGAGGTTTGAAAGTTACCGCATACCCTATTCTTGTTGGGACTCGCGATTTCCATATCGCGAAAGAATCCTGATCGTGCAGTATAATTCTAATGTCGCACCTCCACCACTAAAATTCAACATTTAACTGCCCATCCTGAAAGCTGAATGTCCCTTTTTTACCAAACCACGGAACGTGGAACCCTGAACACTAATTACCAACTACCAACAATCTTTCACCTCTTCTTCCATTGAGCACCTTTCATGTTTCTTTCGTACACACTATATTGGGGATTGATTGAGAGTTCAGAGGGAGTATAGTGAGGGTTCAAAGAGCTAATCCTCTCTGAACCCTCATTGAACCCTCTCTGAACCCTCTCTGAACCCCCTCTGAACATAAAAGAATATTAAGATAAAAATAAACCCGTATTTTTATTTATTACCCTCAGAAACAAACTGACCCGGTAATTTCCCTTATTAATTTTAGGAATTTATCCGACAACTCATATACGTTAAGTAGTCAATATAATTCGTATTTCAATCTCGTACCAGTTACCTTATTCTGTATTTCATAAAATAACCGTTTCAACTGAATGAAACGGTTATTTTTAAAGGACAAATTACGTATAATCTTAAAATTTAGTAATCCGTGTCTATCAGTGGACAAACACTTACATGCATCTCTTATGAAACAAATTCCACTTGCCACGAAGTCACTAAGACACAAAGATACACAAAGTAAAGAAAATCAATAAAATAAGCTTAGTGTCCGTCAACTGACGGATAGTGACTTTGTGACTTTGTGGCGAAATAATTTTATTCTAAATTGCAATTTGTTTTATATCGTTTTTGTTTTCGCAGGGCGGAATAAGAGGATCTAATGTTTAATCTCTTTTATTAAAAAAAATAATCCGAGTAAAACAACCTCATCAGTTCATGATGAGGATAATCACAACTTAAAGTTTTACAGATGCAGGTTTCACAGCAAAAGCACAAAAAAGCAAATACAGTGCACTTAGCAGAATAATCAAAACAGAACCAACCTGAGATCCTATGGCATCAGATGTCAAACCCATGATAAATGGAATGACAGCACCTCCAAAAACCCCGGTTATCATCAATCCGGATATTTCATTCGCTTTATCGGGACGTGACTGGATAGCCATGGAGAAAATGATAGAGAAAACATTTGCAATGGAGAATCCTATAATGGCAAAGAGTGCAAAAACAGCAATTTTGTCTGTCACAAAAATCAGTGCTATCAAAGCAAGAACAGCAACAAATGCTATTAATTTAAAGAATTTTACGGAGGAGTATTTTGCCAGAAGAATAGCTCCGATAAAAGCTCCCGCTGTACGGAATGCAAAGTACATGCTTGGCCCGTAACCGGCATCAATAGAATTCATACCACAACGTTCCATCAGTATTTTAGGTGCAGCTGTATTTAGACCCACATCAACACCAACCACAAAAACAATTCCCAAAAACAGAAGCAGTATGGTTTTATCTTTCAAAATTCCGAATACACTGCTGTATGAACTTGCTTTCCCTACCGACGGTTCTTCCTGAATGGGTGTTGCCATTAACCAAATGGTAGAAATTAAGGTGATAACTGCATAGATCGGAAAGATATATTGCCAGTTTCCTAACCGGGATGCTGCAAAAGCGGCGATAAAAGGACCGCAGAATGAGGATATAGCTTTTACAAACTGCCCGGCAGTTAGGCTCGAAGTCAGCTTGTCTCCCTGCACCACATTGGTCAACAACGGATTGAGCGAAACCTGTAGAATGGTATTCGCTATTCCCAACAATGCAAAAGCAAGCAATGACATAACAAATGTATATTCAATCAATGGAATAAACATGGCCACAATGGTGATGATATTACTTAACAACACCGTTTTTTTACGACCTATTTTATTCATCAACATTCCGGTTGGAACAGAAAAAATAAGAAACATGGAAAACAATGCAACCGGAATAAGATTCGAAAGGGTATCCCTGAATTCGGGACTGAAACCGCCCAGTAAGTCCTCTTTGACATGCATGGATGTGATACCCACCACATCACAGAATCCCATGATAAAGAAGCCAAACAGAACAGGCAACATGGAAGTAATAGAATTTTCTTTTTTCATAAATATTGTTGATTTAAAGAGATTTAAAAATTAGTTATCGTTACTCAGTTTACCCCATTGCTTATTTGGAAACGGTCCCATTTCGAGGATTAATTCACCGCCTTTTAATAATTCACCGGCAGGAAAGATGCATGATTCAAGCTTTTTACCATTTAGTACGGCACTTTGAACATACATGTTGTTTCGGGAGCTATTACGTGCAAAAATCGTAAATAATCCCCCACGCCCGAATTGATGTCCCAGGTCAATTTCAACTTTCTGAAACAACGGGCTTCCGATTTCATAAACAGGATTTACACTGCAACCACCATCGGTCTGAAAAAGTCCTATTGCTGTCATAACTAACCAGGCACTCATCTGACCCTGGTCTTCATCACCCAGATAGGCATTTCCAATACCATACCCATAGTAACGTTCGAGAATGGAGCGACTCCATTTTTGTGTCGACCAGGGTTTGCCTGCCCAGTTAAAAAGATAGGCAAAATGCATGGATTGCTGATTGCCCTGCATGACCGGATAATCCCAGTACTGATCATTCATTCCGTTATACCGCCACGGTTCACTGGCTTTAAATCCCCATTCAAGCCTGTCAATGAATTTATCCCTGCCAATCCGGTCTACCAGAGCCGGCACATCCTGAGGAACAAAAAATGTCAGTTGCCAGGCATTACCTTCCACATACTGTTCATTGGCACCTGTACGGAACGGATTAAAATCACGGACCCATTCGCCGGTACTCAGTTTCATGTGACAATATCCGGCACTGTCAATGGTATTTTTCCACCAGGTACCACGGTCATTAAATGTATTGTAAATATCCGTTTTCCCCAGTGATTTGGCTAATTGACCAACCGTCCAGTCATCATAAGAATACTCCATGGTATTTGAAAAACGGCCCTTATCCGAGGGAACATAGTTGTGTTTCATATATTCCACTAAATCCCTGTTACCGGCAAAGCCTGTAAAGACCTTCCCGGCAGGTGTTGTTTGCATTTTAACTGATGCTTCGAGTACTTTACCGGCATCAAAATTACGAATACCCATTTGATAAGCCGCCACCATTTGTGGTATTTCATGTTCACCCACCATAACGGGAATATAATTCATTCCTGCAGGACCTTTGGCCAACCATCCGTAGGCATCATACATGGCTAATTGAGAGTTTACCCAGCGATTACTCCATTCCGGTATTACAAGATTCCACATTTGATTCAGATTCCAAAAGGTATTCCAGAATGCATCACACCCCAGTGCCACATCATCCGCATTCCTGAGTTTTTGTATCTTCCCATCGGTACCACGCCATTCACCATTCAGATCGCTCCAGGTATTCCGGCTACAAACCGAGCGGTACATGGAATTGTAAAAACGAACCTTTTCCATCCGGTTTGTTGAGGTGACTTTGACCCTGTCGAGTAATTTGTTCCAGGTGTTTACCTGATATTGACGAACAGCTTCAAAGTTCCATCCAAAAGGATCGGTCACTTCGGATTTCAGGTTGAATGCAGCATTCTCAATACTTACCAGTGAAATACCTGAACGAATTTGTACAACGGGAGTTTCATTTGCATCAAACTCTAAAAATACCCCTGCATTTTTTATATCTTTTGCCTCTATGGTATTGCTATACCTGATCTGATCATTTATCCAGCATCCCATTTTTTTAATAGGGGTATCAAATTCAAGAACAAAATGGATTGTGTAGTCCTGATCGGCATCATTACTCCATACATTAGAAGCAAATTGATGTGAAAAGCCTTCGATTCTATAGTCACTCACTTTCTTTAGGGAAACCTCTTTCAACTGATAATCGTATTCGGAAGGAATGTGCAGGTCAACCAAAATACGGGAACTGTCGCGACCGGCAGGAAATGTAAACCGCTCGAACCCACAACGCGTGGTAGCTGTTACTTCTGCTTTAATATCATAGTCAGCCAGTTGAACCTTGTAATAACCTATCGGGGCTTCTTCCGTCTTTTTATCAATACCCGAGCGGTAGCCCGATTCCGGTTTTAATTCATCGCCTATATTCGTTTTCAGTTTGCCATTCGAAGCAAAGATACCCAGACCTCCCAAAGTCCATTCGTGTATATGGCTGAATGTGCCAATGCTTTCGTACGAAGGCTGATATCCTGCCTGCCACCCGGAATTCTGATTGTCCGGACTCATTTTAACCATGCTGAATGGCATCCAGGGACCCGGGGCAATCATCCAACGCGAATGTGCAGTCCCAATGCGTGTATCCACATAATCAGCGGATGTCTGGAGTTTTTGCATTGATCGTTTTACAACACCCTGATTTGTTACTTTCCCGTTTACCATGATTTTATAGATGCCTGTTTTCTCTCTTTCAACTGATGGCATAGGGGCTTCAAATTCATAATTCCCCTTTTCCAGTGTCTCATGAAAGATAATTACTCCATCCAAATCAACACTTATCTCCGGAGTTCCGCTCAGATATTCAGCTTTAATCAATAAAGGTTGAACTTTCCTGTCACCCGATACAAGTTCATAATCAGCAGGCTTCACCTCCCGAATAAACAGTTGACCAGGTTTTTCCAACACCGTTTTGGAAGGACCTTCCAGACGGACCTGATCAAACATAATCCATGAACCTTGCAACACTGTGATGGTTACTTCATTTCCTCCTTTATGAATTGTATTTGGTGCAATTGGGATTTCTATTGTTTCGGGAGTTGTTGCCGATAAATCACCTGTTATGGATGCTGTATCAACATATGCTTCGTTTTGTGCCGGATAGGGTTGTTTCATTACGTCGGATAAAGCTCCCAGTTGTATTTTCCTATCCTGGCCGTTTATGCTTACTTTCAATAAAGGCAGGAATTTTTTTGCATGATCAAGGAGATTTAAGACTAACTTATAATTTCCATTCGATGGTAAATCTTTTACACCGAATAAGATATTCACCTGACTTGTCCTCCATCCCGAAGTATACCAGGTTCCACCCCAGGTATCAACAGTACCTGGAATAACATAGGGAAAATCATTTTTTTCAGTTGAATAACCGATTAAAAAGAATTTATCTTCATACCCAAAATCATGACCTACAAATTGCTTAAACCCATTCGGCGCCAATGCAAATTCTGAGGAGGAATTATCGGACTTCCCCACACTCCAGATAACATTACTTTTCGGTGCATTTAAAGCGTATGCTGCCGACCAACATACCACCAGACAAATGATCCATCGTATTTTATTCATGAATGATACTGTTAGAATTTTCTATAGGATAATATTTTGTAGTATAGTCCGGGAATTTAATTGGTACTGTCTTCCGTGTCGAGCATATGAAGTGCGAACGCATAGGCACCCAATGAAGTTGCTTTACAGGCACCCAGTTTGGATACAGCGATACCAATACGTTTTGCAGCATCATAATTTACCATCTTATCCGTTCCTGGTACATTTACAAGAGTTGAATTCCCTTTTATAAACTCCTTCAGGTCTTGATCATTATCCAGGTTATACGCTTTCATTTCAAGCCTTGAAAAGGTTTCTCCGTTCAATTTGCCAATTCTTCCGTTCAGTTCATTCATTAACGAAGGCATAAAAAAACGGGCTGCTCCGGTGAGCCCCCCACCAATTACCACCAGTCCGTCAACCAACGTGATGGCATGTGCAATGGTATCGCCGGCTTCTTCACCCATTTCGGAAAAAGTACGTAAAGCAGCTTCCTGATTACCCGGCATAGTGCCATCAGCAATATCGTAAATATCTTTTGGTGAATAATCAGCATTTTTATCACCCGAAAATTCAGTATACATTCGTTTTATAGCTGATACTCCTACACCTTCTTCGGTAATGCAGTCCCTGAATTTCTTGTGTCTGAACACCCAGACATCACCACCCGATCCATTATCGCCCATATGAAGTTTCCCATTGGTCACAAATCCGCCACCAAAACCTGTACCGAATGTAACGCCCAGCAGGTTTCTGAATTGCTTAGTACTGCCTCCTTCATTCAGTTTACGGTTTATCTCAGGCAACATTCCACCGATCGCTTCCCCGTAGGCAAACAGGTCGCCATCATTGTTGATGTAAACAGGAATTCCGAATTTTTCGTGTAAAAACGGTCCTAATGCAATACCGCCACGAAATGCCTTGAGATTTGGCAGATCACCGATGATCCCGTTCAAATAATCAGCCGGACCGGGGAATGCAAAGCTAATGGCCACAGGAATTTCTGTGAGCGCCTGTTGAATTTTAGTAAAGCCTTCAACCAACGTATCCAGGCATTTTTGTAAATTATCTGCATTTGATGGCAGACTTACAGGAGTTACTATTTCTTCATTGGCCTGTAATGCCGAAAAAACAAAATTGGTACCTCCGGCATCCAGGGTCATTACGATCCGATTATCAAACTTGTACATGATATTAAATTGATATTGATGGTTATAAATATAAAACAAAATTTTTATCCTACTTTATTATAATTAAATAATTAGTCGCTAATATATTAAATATTTTTTAATTTGTATAGTTAACAATATTAAATAGTCTTCTTAACTGGCTTTTTGTAGATCTATAGTTATTTAGTGAATAAAACTGAATGTGTCTGGTTAATTTGACTCCAACTTTTATTTATCACCGTTTTTAGGTTAAACAATTTTTAAATCTATAACGGACTTGAATAACTAACTATAATCCTTATTTATATTGACATGGTTATATTGGGATAATCTGTAAATATGAAATCGAAAAAAAAGAATGATTTCATTTGCTTAATTTTACTACTTTTTGTCTGAAAGTATCATTAACAACGACTATATAAGCACCATTAGCAAAATTTCTAATATCAATTAGTTTTATTTGCCCTTTTGCAATTTTTAGTTTATTTTCGCTGAATAAGGTATTACCTGCTAAATCAACTAACTTAATGGCTAAATCGTTGCATTCTTCCGGAAACTGAAGAAATATTTTATCATTCGCCGGGTTAGGATAAATAAGTATTTTGTTGTTTTCTATATTCGTAATGCCTGATACATTTTTTAAAGGGAGATTTATACCCTGCATCCAGGCAGTTTTAGAGCTAAGATTTATTAAAGAGCCAGTATGGTTTTTACCGGTCAAATCATTAATTATTGTTGAGTTAATCCCCTCATTAAATCTGTAATATGCAATCAGACCTGCTTCATTGCCTGACCTTCTGTAATCTTTATAATCGTTTAGTTCACTTATAGTAAATGCTTTGTTCCAGATTTTTACCTCATCGATACCACCATTAAATGAACGATCTCCCCATCCTGTATTCGCTGTTTCACCAATACATAGAGTTCCGGTCGATGTAGCCGGAATTCCAGTTGTTGATGTTGCCTTAAGAACGCCGTTTACATAAAATTTAATAGTAGATCCATCGTAAACACCAGCTAAATGTTGCCAACTATTTAGCTTAAATGAGCCTGCCGGTGCTTCAGCAGCAAACCAGGCACCTCCACTGTTAATAACAAAACGTCCCTGCCCATTTCCACCTATGCTCAAACTATAACCACTTGTATCGGTTTCTTTACTTATAACAGATCCATCCCAAATATTCGACTTAAATACGACTGGATATACCCAGGCTTCGATTGTAAATGGAGTAGTCATGTTCAGGTCATTCGCATTGGCAATATTTATTTTCTCCCCACCTATGCCCGGACATAATAAAGCCCAATCGGAGACAACCGAAACATTGGTAGAAAGAGTATCATCAATAGCGTAAATGTCTCCAACAGGAGTAATTTTTATTGCAACTTTATAGATTCCCGCGGTGGACATGTCGGCTTTTTGAGCAAAGACAAAATCAACACTTGATTGTGCCGGTATAGTGGCAATAACTTCATTTACACTACTTCCATTATTGATTGAGTAAGAAACAGGAATATTATTTTGTGCAGTTTTGTTTTCATTGAAAACGCTCACTTTAATTGGTTCAGCATTTATCAGGCCAATGGTAGGTTCAGGAGAAATTATTGCACTTATTCCTGCATTAGCCGGTTCATTAGCATTAATACTTAAAACCAGGTTACCCGGCAGTGCTTTAAACATAATGTACTCACTGTCTTCCTGAAAATAACTAATGCCCGGGACATTTCCTACAACTGCTCCATTCTGCCAGATAAGGGTAAAGCCGACTTTTATTTCTTTAATGGTTATGCTTTTACTAAACACATGTTTAGGAATACCTATAATACAAATGGTATTTGTTGGTGAAGTTATTTCCTGAATTAAAGTGCTGTTATCACTATTTATGATGCAAGAGGCAGTAATATTACCATGAGGAGTAGGGACAATTCCGGAGATTTGTTTCAAATCGCACATCCGGGGTAAAAAAGCGAATTCATTGTAAGCAGGTTGAGTAGGCCGAATTCCTAAATAGTTTGCACTTAAGTGATAAAGTGGCCCGGCAGTCCATGCATGGTTATTTCCGCCATCTGCAGGAAACATTTCCCATAGGGTGGACGACCAGCTGGTAATCATGGCAGCATATCTGCTTCTCATTCTTTTTAAGGTTTCAGCAGGATCGAGTTTGAACATGGCCATTTCAATATACATTTCCTGATAAGGGCCGGCGTTGTAATTCGTTTTTAGAATATCCATCACTTTTTGTTTTTTAGTATCATCCACCATTTCTGCCAACACAGCCCATGCATTACTCCTGTCGTCAATAGTTGAAGACTTTTGCCCGTTTTTGTTAAAGAAAACATATGCATTGCCATTCCAGAAATAATTATTAAAATTGCTTTTTACTTTGGTTTGAAGGGATTGATAATAGATCTTATCATCAGTCTGACCGAGTGCATCAGCAATATTAATCATGTTATTCAGCAGAACAATATATAAAGCATTACAAACTGTATTAGCACTTCCTGCCTGAACATCCATATTATTTCCCCAATCTATCCAATTCCAAATATTAGTTGGACCACCTCCATTTTCAAGTATTAACATTCCGTCGTTATTGGCAGTACCGGCGCATTTCTGAATGAATTTTTTTGTTTGCGGATATATTTCCGTCAATAAATTCTTGTCACCGGTATACAGGTAATAGTTCCACAACATTGCTACGGCGGCCATATTCTGATCGGGGAGTGTACAATTTTTTCCCGGGGCAGTAGTCCAAAGCTGTCCATCGGACTGTTGAGTATTCATTATTTCCCTGTACCATTTTTTGATCAGTAATTGTCCGGCTTCATCGTACAAGTAGAAAGAATAAAGAATTTGTTCAGATACATCACCCGACCATTGACCTCTTTCCCGGTCAGGGCAATCTACAAAGTAATCACGCATGCAAACACGGGAAGTATTTTTACATTTAGTCCACAAAGTATTTAGATTTTCGTCATTGGAAGAAAAAGAACCTACTACTTCGGAATTATAACTTACCTGCCGAAATTTAAGGCCCAAAACCTGCACTGTACCGGTTACATTCGTAAAAATATACTTAACGTTGTGGCTGCTGGAATTCTGCCACTGGTAGCAATCAAATTCCTGTTCTCCTCCTTTGGTAATATACTCCTGGTAATAAAAATCGTTCAATACAATTCGAATATTTACACCAGCCGGAGCGTTTACTTTTAAATATGGAGTTCCTTGAATATTGATGCCGAGTACTCCGGTTACGGTTGTATTCGTATTTATTGTTGTGGGCAAAGATGATTGGTTTTGATATGGAGTCAGTCCATAGTCTTTCCAAAATGGAATGGTTCTGTAAACCATATTGTTCCATGGAGCAACGGGAGGAATTCCTTTATTAACAGCGTTTCCCCATGAAGTGTCATCATAATCCAACGCTTGCCAGCCGGTCTTTTCATTTCTTGCATCATATGAAACCGGCCAGGCCAGCCATTTGTAATCGTTACCGGGCATTAACTGGTGTTCCTGTGATCCATAAGCAACATCCCAGGTACCTGTTGGTAAAGTGAACGATTGATTTTGGTTGGCACACAATTTAAATGGTGTAAAGCTTCCTGCTTTTCGGTAAAAGCCGAATTTAGTTGATCCTGGAATAGGGTCACCTCCAAATGTAGTATTATCAAACTTAATTGATCCGCTTATTCCATACTTATATGAAAAAGCACACCTGTTGAAAGCAGAATCCACCCTGATTTTCCAGGTATTGTCTGAAATGATTGAAGAAATGCCGGTACCGGTTAATTTTGAATCAAATAAAAAGCCTCCGTTAGCCAGCGCTATTTGTGTATATCCTTCATGTCCTCCTTTATGCCAAACCAATGCACTAATAACGTTATCTCCTGCATTTAAGTATGGAGCTATATCTAATGAATCATAATAGGTATTTTTCAAATCGGGATGTAAATCCAAGCCTCCGTCCCTTACTATTAAACTGCCATTAATAAATAACCAATATTTATTTTCTGCAGCAATTCGGGTGATAGCTGTGGTAGGCTTACTTGTAAGAGTAACCTTCTTTCTAAAATCGAGCCATATATTGTCAGGTCCTTGTTCAGAAGTCCATATCCAGTTTGCAGACCACGGTTGAGGGCTTTGTGCGTTCGAATAGATTGGAATAAATTCAAGGCACAACAGACATAACAAAACCAAAAGGTATTGCTTGTTATGAACTTTTTTTGTTTTCATAATTGTCAAGTTGAAAATTAGTGTTTTTTTTAGTTTATTAAACAGGTTCTGAATTTTTATTTTATTTAAAACATTTTGATACTTAAATATTTTAAAAGAATATGGCTACTTAGAAAAACTGATAATTACCGGACCAATTAAACCCGATGTAATCTTACCTACATAGGTAGATGGAGTATTAAGAAAATGGTTTCCCAATGTGTTATAAACCAAAACCTCAATTTTATTATCTCCGGGTTTTATTTTACCCGTGAGGTCGAACTTCCAGGGTGAAATAAGTCTTCTACCGACAGATACTCCGTTCACAAATACTTCTGCTGAAGCCACTACTTTGCCTAAATCAATCGATATACTTCCGGTTTTAGCTTGCTCAGTGCTAATTTCAATATTTTTGCGATACCACATTCCACCTGAATACGTTTTTAATGACTCATTTTCTGCAAGATCTCCTAATTTGATCTTCCCTTTCCCGGTTTCAAAAACAATTGGCTCCGGAATGGCTGCTCCACCTTGATAACCAGGCAATTGTTTTATTCTTAAAGCTACTTTGCATGAATTTAGAAGCATGTCCGGAAGAACTATTTTCCAAACTGTAAGACTTTTGTCAACAAATCTGCCAGGCTCCAATTTTCCCGGCTGACAGATGTATTCTTTTCCCGCTACCCACACTTGTGGTTTTACTTTCGATGCAATATAGAAAGCACGCGTCCCGGGAGGTGACATAAAACGATACCATCCAAACTGAGATTTCTGAACAGAACAATCAAACGGAAGGACTTTATGATTTAAATACCAATCAGTAGCTAAGGGTACAGACTGTTTCCTAACTGCATTTATTTGGTTGTCTTCAAAAATTAAATATCCTCGTCCTACTGTATTATATTTCAGTAGTATATTATTTCTACCTGATTTCAAATCAACTACCTGTTCGGTTGTATCAACCTGAGTGCTATTGACAAATATTTTTACAGGCAATAAACCGGATTTATTTATTCTGGACTTCATTTGCCTTGGTGATACAACAGTTGACCATAAATAATAAACTGAACCAGCTGCTTCAGGATTAAGCGGACTAACCGACATCCAGGAATAGGATCTGTCGATCTTTCCAAAAGAAATAATTTCATTATTCACTATCCCTTTCATACCATGCCAACCCTGATGACCCAGGTCGTCCTTTAAACCCCATCTCCAGGAAAACTCATAAGGTTTCCAGAAGTATTTCGTTCCATTTAGTACAACAGGCTGATCAATATTTATGATGTCAGGAGTAGCCAACTTTGTCTCCAAAGCTTCTGAGTCAATCCCATTGGGCAATGGACCCAGCATTAAAAATTGAGGCCCGAATGATACTTCCTCTGTTATCCAACTGCTGTCATCTAAATCTGGATTTTGCCATGCATGCCCGGAGGAAGTTTCTTTGGCATATTTCATTTTCCATACTTCAACCCCAATTTTCCCTTCGAATGCCGGTAAACTATAATCTCCATACCGATTATCGAGTGTGGGGAGTAATTCAAATTCCCAATTGTTACCCATCGTCACTGTATCTGTCTTTTCTTCTGCTGATATGATTTGTTCAATCTCCGGTTTCCCGGGTGAAAACACAATTAACTGAGGTTCGCTTTTTTCAAGCGGTAGTCTTATGATTGTTCCTTTTTCAGTAACTTCAGAGACCTTTAGAGGTTGAATTGTTCCATTCCATGGATTCCAAAGTTCAACTTTTCCGAAAGACCGAAAAAAGCATGAAGTTGCCTTCGGGATACCATAAACAAAATACAACTGACGATTGCCTACAACACGATGTAGGATGTATGAATCAGTATTACCTGATAAAACTTTGAAATCACAATCTATTAACCTGGACACTTCATTCTTTACATCAACCGGTTTAAGAATAAACATTCCGGTTCCACCTGCTTTACTTATTTGTGAATACACATTTCCGGATTCAATTTTATCTTTATAAGTTATCCCAAACATTTCTTTTATCATGGATTGCAATTTGTCATCATTGCCACCGATCCGGTCACTTACTTCAGGAAGTGCTCCCACAGCAAGAACAATTCCTCCGGATCGAAAGAATTCAAGTGCTTTTTCAACGGAAGAATAGCGAATTGCCGACAGGGATGGTAATATTAATACTTTATATTTTTCTCCACTGACATTTAGTTCTTTGTCTTTCACCTGACAACGTGCAAGTGATTCAAAATCCATAAAGTCAAAATCTATTCCAGCCGGATAAAGATCCGTGGCAATTGAAAAAGCAGTAGTAGTTGACTGACTACCTTTAAGATTTGCTTCTTCAGCAGATACCGGATAAACCATAGCCACATCGCAACGATGATAACCCTGGGATAAAACATAACTTAACCGTTCAGTACATTTTAAGAAATCGCCCATATCTGCCCAATAAGGCTGACGGAAGTGGTTATCCGGTGCAGCCCACTCCCAGTGGCTTCCATGTGTTGTATAATAAAGTCCGTGAAGACTAAGCAGGTTCTGACCCATTGCAAAATTGGCAAACGTTGCATCGGCTACCTCTTCGCTACTTGTTCCCCAATTGCTGCTATGAAATCCTTCCAACCAGGTTCGCGGACGCTCATAGAGATGACCAATAGAACTGGCTATCTTATTTTTTACAATGTCTTTTTGTAACAACGGTTGGTCGCAACCAGGCGCTGAAAGCCACCGCTGTGTTCGGAAATAATCGCCAAACTCCGTTACATCTTTACCTCTACCACCATGATCGCATCCAAAGAGCATTCCCCTTTTTGTATGCCATTCATACACAGGTTTAAAAAATCCTTCTTCTGTCAGATTAACCATTACATCATTGTAATCGAGTCTTATCTTATACGATCGGGGTCCTAAATCGGCAAATAAGGAAGGAAGTTCTGGTAGCACATTATACCCTTTTCGTTTCTTAAATTGTGCTGCAAAGTTATCATTCCACAAAAAGCCACGAATTCCAAATTGTAGTTCATCAGAGAAAAAGAAATTTAGTCCTTTGCCACTTTCGCCCGGGCAATGATCTTCAAACCGTTGATAAAATTTTTCGATCACTTTAGGTCCGATTAACGGATTCATTGGATCAAAAGAAGTTTTAACAGTGGTTTTATTGACTAAAATTATTTTCCAGTTGCCCTTGGGTATTTTCCATTTAATCTCGAAATTCTTTATGAAAGGTATCAGATCAACTGAACCAGTTGTGTTTAGCTTCCCGTTTTCATATTTAAATGCATCGGCTGTAAGGATATTTTCCGGAACATTCGTAACAAAATCCTGGTTTTCATTTACATCAAATTGTTTAGATTCAAGCCTGGATCCATTCAATTCGGGATTTTCTTTCAATATTTCATCGATGTAATAACCTTGACCGGCTGCACCAAGAGTATAATCGCTCAAACTGGTTGACATATTCAGTTTTTTTACTTCGGGTAAAAACCATTGAAATAATTTCCACCATTTGTCACTAAACAATGCCGGCTGACTTGCATAAGGAAGTCCATAAACATTCCCTCCTTTATCAGTATGACAGTAATTGATTTGGAGTCCTGTAATTGATTTGTTTTTTAGTTGGTCGAGCTGCCATAAAATACGATCTTGAGACAAAGTATCACCTACCCACCAATAAAATGAAACTTCGCCGTATCCTGAAGGAGGAATTATAAAACCAGGCAACACATCCAGATCAGAAGAACGATCAGGGAAACCAACCGGGAGTTTTGGGGATTGTTGTGCAAATAATGACATTATCATTAATGAAGCGATTAAACTCATTATTAGATTTAATCTGATTCTATTATTTTTAATGGTTTTCATTGTATATGGGTTGATTTAATTCTGACATAACAAGTTCTTCATTTTTGTTTTGACTTTTGGGCCATCTTTAAATAGATTTCCTTTTATTCATTAGGAATTTTAATTATAAAAAATCAAAAATTGTCCTGTAAGTAGATACCTGTTATTTCGATTACCATTATCATCAACCGGATTATTAACCATTTCGCAAATGGGTTGATTACGTTTATGCCGAAATTGAAAGCGAAATTCATTAATAGAGAAAGTATTATTGGAATGTATCCTTTTTAGCAGTTAAAATAAACGGAGAACATTAATATAAAAACCCCTGCAAATAACAGGGATTTTTATATTGAATATTAAGTAAATATATTTCTATTTCAAAACAAATTTTGTTGCGTGAGTATATCCATCTTCAGAAATGTATCTGAGTACAAAAACTCCGGTCAAATTGTTTAACTTTTTATTGATAGTACCACCTGCATTTACTATGTTTTCGAACAATTTCTGACCTGACAAAGTATATATTGAAACATTTACACTTGAAGCGTAATTATTTAATATCGTGAGATTTTTGCCAATAATAGTAGTTTTAATTTTGTCAGACAGAACCGAATTAACTGCATTTATTAACCCAAACCATGTAACATCTGCCGGTTTTGTAATATTATAAGCACCTGTAGCATCTGAGACAACTGTTCCTGCTCCTTCATTCATTTTCCAGTCTGCTACAAGACCTGCTTCAGTCCCAATAAGTGAGGTTGACATAGAGCCTGCAATTTCAGATGCAGTCCGAACCACATTCCAAAAACGAAGATCCGCCATTTGACCTGTAAAAAGACGGCTTTTCCACATGGAACCTTCACCAATACACACATTTTGAACAGAAGTTACCATGGGAGTAGTTGTTGTACTACTTGCATCCAATACTCCATTAATATACAAATTAATTTCAGTGCCCGAATAAGTAGCTGCAATATGATACCATGTGTTTAATTGTAAATCAGTTGTACCTGTCAGTTCTGGCCAAGCAGCATTGGAACCCATTGACAATTGTAATTTTGAACCTGAAAGACGTAATACATATCCCTGGTTGCCTCCACTGGCTGCTGCTGAACCTTCGGTACTGAGAATGTAAGCACCCGTTAAACTTTGATAATTTACCCATGCTTCGATAGTAAACTGTGTTGGCGAAAAAGCTGCCTGCTGGCCAAGATCAATGTAGCTTGTAGCTACACCTGAGAACTGAAGTCCGGTAGTTGGAGCTGCCGTAACAAGCATCATACTAAAAAGTGATGCGAATAAGGAAGAATAAAATTTTTTCATTTTGATTTTTTTTAAAATTAATATTAATAGAGAAAATTATTTATAGTGTATTAATTTAATTGGTTTTTATTATTAATGTATTCAATAACAGAATTATAGTTCTATTGTTTTAGTTTTAAAATGTTATTATATTGATAGGTTATTCTTGTTAAAAAGTTCAAATTGAATGTCTTCTCCTAAGTCTCCATCAATTTGGTGAAGACATAAAAGGAATAATATTGAAAAAATTTACTTGTAAAATTTAATAACTAAATCAGTTAGTTTTTGTTGATGGGTGGTTGATCGGACATTTTCAGAATTAAAGTACCACCATTGACTATGTCCGAAAATTTAATAAACGGAGTAGTCTGCGCTTTGTCATTCAATGTTCCGCTTTGAATGTAAATATTGGTCTTCGAATTATTTACTGTTTTAATGGTAAACTGTTTCCCTTTATAGTACTTCGGATTTAAACGGATGGTGATTTCGTCAAATAACGGACTCCCGATTTGCATACTTGGTTTGGCATCTGTAAGTCCCTTCACATCAAAAAGTCCAATTCCTGCCAGTACATACCAAGCACCTAACTGACCCTGATCTTCGTCCTGCCCATAGCCGTAGCCATGAATGTATTCTGTTCCGTAAAACTGGTCACAAATGGCACGTACCCATTTTTGGGTCAGATAAGGTTTACCTGAAAAATTAAAAAGCCAGGAAATATGCAGGTTTGGTTGATTACCATGATTATAAGGTGCTGCCAGTCCGGCAAAAGCGTCAATGGTTTTACCCCCACCGAATACACTCTCCTGTGATAAAGTAAAAATACTATCCAGACGGTTGTTGAATTTTTCACGCCCAATCATATCGATAAGTGCACCTGGATTTTGAGGCACATAAAAGGTGTACTGAACAGCATTTCCTTCCTGGAATCCGCGCCATGGTTCTGTAGGATTGAAAGATTCGATAAAATTACCGGCTATGTCACGAGGATGAATAAACTTTGTTTTCGGATCGTACAATTTCTTCCAACCATTCGACAGCTCCATAAGCTTATTGAAATCATCCGTTTTATTCAATCCCTTAGCAAACTGAGCTACAGCATAAGCACTAAACGAGTATTCCAATGTATGTGAAGCTCCAAAACCTGAACCTTCCGTATTTGTATTATAGCCCAGACTACCTATGTATGGAGAATAACCCCGTTTTACAAATTCGCCTACATCCAATTTACCGGCTCCTGCAATTCTGTTTTCGGATACCAATTCGTTTTTCAAAGCAGCTTCATACCCAGATTTTACATCAAAGTTGCGTATTCCGCAGTTATAGGCCGATGCAATGGCCAGCCCCGTGAAATTAGTTCCGACACCCGAAACGTATTTACTGTTGGCAATTCCATCGCCCAACCAGCCGGCATCTTTGTACACCAGTAACTGACTTTGAACCCAATCGGCATAATACTCCGGATAAGCCAATGCCCACAGTTGAGTCAGGTTCCAGAACCCGCCCCAAATAGCATCCGTATTATAAAAGTTATATTTTACTTTCCTTTTTTTGTCCAAAGGTATTTTACCTACTTCTCCGTTGTTTTTTGGATAAGCTCCATTCACGTCACTTGCCAATCCACGACCTAATAATACATGGTAAAGTCCGGTATAGAATTTTGTTTTATCTACTTCATTATTTGATTTAACGGTAATCCGGCTCATGTAATCTTCCCAAAGGTTTATGTTATTGATCTTAGCCTGATCGAATGTGAGGTCATTTGCTTCTGTGGTTAAATTTAATCGTGCATTTGCAACTGAAGTGTAAGACAGACCAACTTTTACGGTTATTTTATCATTCTGTTTTGTTGAAAACGTCAAATAAAGTCCGGCTCCTTCACCTGTGATGTCTTTAGCCCCTTTTGTAATTTCGCTATGACGGAATGTTCCCCAGCTATCGGGTTTTCTATCTACTACTGCTGAAAAGTACATGGAAACGGTTGCCCCTTTTTGATATTTCTTTACGTATTCAGGCTCAGTAATGACATAACCTTCAATACGGCCATCTTTAGTAAAGGTTACTTTGGCATCTTTTACCGCACCGCTCTCTCCCTGACGGTTACCGATATCGAACAGGATATGGGATTGTTTTGATTCAGGAAAAGTATACCGTTGAAATCCGACTCTTTTTGTTGCAGTCAATTCTGCGGTAATATTATAATCTTTCAATAATACCGAATAGTATCCTGATGTAGCGTGTTCATCCTTGCGGTCGAAACGTGAACGATAACCCTCTTCCGGATTTTCCAGTTTCCCCGGAATGGTTTGCAACTTTCCGGTAACAGGAGCCAGTACAATTCCACCTACCTGAAACTCATGCAGGCAGGCAAAACCTTCAATGGAACTGTCGCGTGCATCATATCCAACGGCTTCCCATCCCTGTGAATTTCCATAATGCGCATTGGTTGATGGCCCTAACTTTGCCATACCAAAAGGTGCAGCAGCCGGAGTGTAAAAGAACCACCTGCAATGGGCAGTCCCGATATTCGGATCGACATACCTGCCTAAATTGCCTGCAACTACAATTGAACTTGCAATAGCCAATAAACTTAACAACAGGATTGATTTATTTTTCATTTTTGAATGTATGATTTAATATTTGTATTATTTCGATTCTCCTTTTATTTCAGCTATGCGTGCATACAATTCCGCCATGCACGATTCGTCAAGTAACCATTTTGGTTGTTTTTTCTCATCCTTGCGTCCTGTCCAGTCCTTATAAATTAAACCCGACTCGTCACGTGCATTTTCCCAGGCCCAATCTGCACCGGTAATAATTGCATCCACATAGATGGGATTATGATCCACTTCATATAATTCCTGATATCCCCTGAAAAGAACAACAACGAACCACGGCAGATCATCAATATATGGAATGCCGTTGTCGGTTCTTTTTACAAAATACGTATAACTTCCTTTTGCCAATCGTTGGGCATTTTCCAGGTAAATCTTATTACCGGTGATTTTATACAACCTGACAGATGATTGAATCATCGTCCCTGTGTTATAGGTATAAAAAGCCTTATCCGGTGTACCGCTTACTGTCAAAAATGAATTCCAAATGATATGCCGGGTGCTGTCTTCCAAATGATTCATCATCCAGTTATAGAAAAGTTTCCCGTCATCCAGGTACTTTTGTTCTTTTGTTACCTGATACAATTTCAGGCACAACACAGTTGCCTTTCCATTCGAACAGGCCGGTTTCTGATCATGAATCCCTTCGAGCCAGCTTACTCCACCTCCAAAATCATCACTCCAACCGCTTTTAATAAAAGTGAGAACTTCTTTTGCTTTCTCCAGGTACTGTTTATTTTCACCCGATTTGTATGCATCAATCAAATCAATTCCCACCAATCCGTTATCGTCGTAATACCGGTCGCTCTTCTCAAACTTTACCGGGTAAGCCTGGTATCCTGGTGGTGAACGTTTGTTGTCGTAATACTGTCCCACAGAAGTGATCATTGAGTCCTGAAAAGGTTTGTATTTGTTGAAATTAAACCCGATCAATACATTTGTTGCCGAAAACACTCCACTCATAGGCCATAAAAAAGATACTTCCTGTGCTTTTTTTCCGGTATTGTCCTGAAAATAGGTCAAATCGGGTTTATAGGTATTAGGATAATATTCAGAGAAAAGGCCGTGTTTTGTGACACGGTACAGTTCCCACACTTTCTGATACATCAATTCGGCCCTATCCAGGTATGGGGTATTCCGGGTTTTTGCATTTCCTGTAACAGCCCAAACCATCATAACTAACAACACAATCTTTTTAAGTGCTTTCATTCATCAACAATTTATTTTGTGCTCAACACTTCTTTTTTATACATCGACAATGCACCATACGATTCGATCACCGCATCCTGCATTAACAGGGAATAATATCTGCCTTGATTTGCGCCCGACCAGTCTTCATAAAAGAATCCCTGTGTTGTGCGTGCTTTTGCATACCCGTTATTTATAAAATTAAAGTATACCTGAATGTACGAATCCGCATTTTTATACAGCGGTTGCAGATCAATATACCCTCTTAACAACTTGGTATTAAACCATGGGTCATTCCCCGGAAAAGTAAGTGCAATGTTGTTGCGTGATTTTACAAAATAATCATACGACCCCTGAGCCGATCCAACCGCATCATCCAGGTAGGCCTGATCGCCTGTAATACGGTATAACCTGACTCCGTTTTGAATCATAACGCCTGTATTATAAGCCCATTTTGTTTTATTTACCGATCCAGCCGAATTCATATCATTCCAGTAACACTTATCTGCAGGATCCTGCAAATTCGCTTTTAACCAGGCATATTCTGTTTTAGCAAAATTAAGTACTGATGATTTTTCAGCCTGCGGACAGGCAAGATAATACTCAAGCAGGAAAAGGGTGGCATAACCGTTTGCACAGGTTGGTTTATTTGAATTCCCATTGTTGGCAATATTCTTTTCATCTTCGTTCCACCACATCGCACCTCCAAGTAAATTATCCACTCCGCTTTTTAAAAATGTGACAATTAATGCTGATCTGTCGAGAAACCGTTGTTCTTTGGTAATATTATAGGCTTCCATTAAACTTATCCCTACGATGGAATTGTCATCATAGAAACGTGTTCCCCCACCTGTTGTTCCATTTGTTGAGGAACCGTATCCACCAATATTGTTTCCATTGGCACCTGCTCTGAAATATTTCTCGTAATTATCTGATAAAGTTGCAATGTCAACGGTATACCCGATTTGATTCAAAGTGGCTGCCCCGGAAACAAGTCCGACATAAGGCCATAAATACGAATAAGTCTGGTCACCACTTTGAGCAGGACTGTTTTCTTTATAGAGTCCGTTCGAAAGTCTGTAATACTGGTTTATCTGGTCAAAAATTTCTTTTGCCCGTACATTACATTTTACCGTATCAGTTTTAACCGGAGGGGTGATAACAGGTGGAATATATGGTTCCGAGCCATTGTTACATGAAACGCATAAAAAAACCAACCCTGCTGCTACTAAATTTTTCATTGTATTTTTTATTATCTGTCCTTGCGGTTTAAAATAAAAGAAGTTCTGTTTGATCGATTGAAAAGTGTACAGCCTGAAAGATCATTCAGGCTGTACGCCTTTTGTTATTGAATGGGTACGATATTCGAGAAAGAGTGTACCATTAAACCATCTTTGTCTGTATTGACGGTAATCGTACATTTAGTCATATCCAACGCACCACTCATTTTCCAGAGATGATCCCATTGAGTCCACGGGAATTCGATTAATTCGTAGAAATCAGAAGCTTCATTTCCTGTTGGTCTTTCCGTGCTTACTCCATCTCTACGGCCAAAGCAATTATCAACGCCATTAATGGTAGCAATAAAATAGTAACGTTCTTCCGTCCAGCCTAACCACGAAGGCGGATTCGTATCAGGCCTGGTGGGCATGATAAATTTAACGGTGCAATTATCCGCTTTGAAAATTCCATTGCCCTGATACTGCAGTGCACCAATCACATCAAAAGTAGCTCCCCAAATAGCTTTTAGGTTGCTAATCCGGTCGATCGTCAATTTTTGAGTATTCATATCCACTTTTACCCGATAAACTTCACCGGTTGCATTTGCAGTCACATCATACCCTCCGGTACCTTCAACAATTTTGCCGGTGGCATCCGAATAACAAACAAAGGCATCAGCAGCAGTACTGCTTTTGAAGAAATAATTTCCTGCTGCATCCGCTTTGGTATAGGCAACAAAAACACCATCTGCTTCTTTTCGCATTGCCTGGCCTCCGGCACCATTATTCTCCGTAGCTGTACCAAACAAATAAAGTGTATTCCCGGTGTAATCGATTCCATTTCCACGGGTAACAGATATTGTTTTACTTAAATCGGATTTCTTTACAACTCCACCTTTTGAAGTGGTGACTGTCCAGATAACATTACCGGTACTCGCCGTGGCAATTCCGGCTTTTCGTGCAATGGTATTCAGAAGTGCATTCGTTAATGTAAAAGTTGTATCGACGCCTAAATCGCTTAATGAACGATACACAGGACTGGAGAAATCACCACCCGCTTTATCGAATAATACTTCGTAGATCACCAGCCCGCTCGCGGCTCCCCCGCCATTCCAGGATAAATGAATGTTGTCAGGGGAGGCAACATTGATAACAACAGCTGCCGGGGAATTTAATGAAGCAGGTGATGTAAATTCGGCATTGAACACATATTCTTCTTTGCAACTCACAACCAATATTAAGAGTGTGAATATCCATATTATTTTTTTCATGATTTTTTTTATTTAAAGGTTACCAATTAGGGTTTTGCGTCAGGTTTTTATTTAAATCCCGTTCTGTTTGAGGTATTGGCCACAAATAATGTTTCGTTTTATTAAAGATTCTTTTTTCAATCTGTACAAATCCATTATCAGTTCCAATAATATCATTTGTTTTTAATCCATGGCACCAACCATTCATTACCGTTTCAGCAGTTTTCCAACGGACAATATCGTTAAGGCGAAGTCCTTCAAAGGCAAGCTCTGACCGGCGTTCACGGCGAACGATATCAATTAAATCCTGCTGGCTACTCCCCACCGGGAAATTTAATGCCAACGGATTGGTAAATCCTGCCCTTACACGGAGCAGTTTAATAGTTGCATCCCAGGTAGCGGCATCCATTGTTCCGTTTACTGCTGCTGCTTCGGCATTCATTAACAATATATCTGCATAACGTATCAAAATGATATTTAAACCTGAAGAAAGCTTTACGATCGTACTGTTGTCTTTATCCCAATATTTCTTTAAATAAAAACCGGTTGGAGTACAATTGGAGCTAAAGCCATACCCATCTTTGTTAGCTCCTTTATCACAATTGATCACATTTAATGACCCATCGGCCATTAAATAACTGTTACCGGTATAAATAATGGTTGCAGCCAAACGTGGATCACGGTTTAAATAAGGAGTTGCAGCTGAATAAACAGTACTCTGATCGATTGGAAGTCCATCGGAAGCCACATAACTGTTGACTAATTCCTGCAGTGGTGCCAGGTTTGAATATCCACCCATTGATGGCGTTACAAACTGACCTTCTACGTTCTGTTCTCTTGTCGTTAACATATATTGAATATCAAGAATTACTTCAGGATTCCCTTCATTAGCTGCATAGAATAATCCCTCATAACTTGGGAACAAACTAAACTTACCAATGATATTATCAGTAACAGTTTTAACCTCAGAATATCTGCCTTCAAATAACAACATCCTGGACTCTAATGCCATGGCTGCATATCGCGTTATTCGGCCTTTATCAGTTGCAGGATATGATTCAGGCAAATTATTATTCGTAATTATGTCAGTCAATTCAGTTAACAACTCTTTTACAACATCTGCTTTTGGAGTTCTTGTCAACGATTGAGATTCGGCAATTGAGATGGTCTTGGTAAAAAATGGAATATCACCAAATTTTGCATATAACTCAAAATACAGATATGCCCTGATCACTTTTGCTTCGGCAATATATCTGTTTTTTAGTGATTCAGTAAGTCCCGGTACTTTATCAATATTATCCAATAAGATATTACAGTTCCGAATACCGGCATATTTACTTGACCAAACCGATTGAACATACCCATCAGCGGTTGAATATGACCCATTACCAATTGCTTGATTTACAGCGATACCTTTGCAATATGCATTGTCTGTAGAGGCATCACTATATATCACTTCCTGTGCACTCATTAAGTTAGTATAACAGGCATTTAACGCATCAATAGCGGCTTCCGGTTTGTTCCAGTACTGGGTATCGCTTATTTGATCGTAGGGCGTTACATTCAAATCGACGCAGGAAGTCGAACAGATGAGAGTTATGAATGAAAACGTAACTATTCCTAGTTTAAATTTATTATTTTTCATTGTAGTAATCGATTTAAAGAGTTAAATTTAATCCAATAGAAGTGACCGTGGATACAGGATATATTCTTCCTCCTGATGTTGAAGTGGTTTCCGGATCCCATCCGCCTACCATTTTGCTAAGAGTCAACAGATTTTGTCCACTGAGAAATACTCTTAACCGTTGTATCCCCACTTTCCTTGTTAATGAATTAGGAATGGTATATCCCAACTGAATATTTTTCAATCGAATGTATGCACCGTTTTGAATCCAGAAATCTGATTTGGCAGCATTATTCGTCGATTCTGAGCCAACGGTTAAACGGGGATAACTGGCATTTGGATTTTGCGGAGTCCATCTGTCAATATGGAAATCGAATACCGGACCTTCGTTGTTATTATGAAAAGCCTCAACCGATTCTCCACGTAGCCATACGCTTCGTTGGCCAACTCCCTGCCAGAACATGGAGAAGTCAATACCCTTATAATTAAAACTGTAGTTTATTCCGAATGAATACCTTGGAAATGGATTTCCCAATACGAAACGATCGCTTGCATTGATTATCTTGTCCCCGTTTTTGTCCAGGTAACGGATATCTCCCGGCTTTGGTGTTACTCCATCCAAATGCGGACCGGCAGCTACTTCAGCAGCATTTTGAAAAATTCCGTCTGAACGATAGGCATAATATGAATTTATGGAATAACCTTCTTTGATAATGGTATTAATATCGGACCCGTTCACCCATTCCTGACCGTGAGTATCTATTACTTTATTCTGACTGTCAAAAACATTGGCTGAAATGCTGTGTTGAACTTTTCCAGTTTTAAATTTGTAATTTACAGAAGCTTCCCATCCCTGATTCTGAACTTTACCGGCATTTTGAATCGGGTTTCCTCCTCCGAATGTAGTCGGAACAGGTAAACCAATCAATATATCGTATGTCATATTGTGGAAATAATCAAACACAAAGTTTAAATTATTGTCTAAGAATCCGATATCGGCTCCCAAATCAAACATGCTGGTTGTTTCCCATTTCAAATTCGTATTGACTGATGAAACACTTGATACATTGACAACATTGTTGTTAAAACTGTATCCTCCGCTTGATATTGATACAGAAGGGATATATGCGTAATCGCTGATTCGGTTATTTCCAACAAGTCCCCACGAAGAACGTACCTTCAGTGAAGGAAGGTTTTTGCCTAAATTTGCATAGAACGGTTCTTCCGATATCCTCCACGCCCCTGACAGGGATGGAAAAAGTCCTGAACGATTTCCCTGTGCAAATTTTGAGGAATAGTCATTGCGTAAATTAAATTCGAAAAGATATCTTTCTTTAAAATTATAATTCAATCTTGCAAAACCCGAATAGATTGACCAATCACTTCCCCAACCCTGATCATCTACATTTGTAGACTGATAATTGGCCAGAATATCAAAATTCGGACTATCAACCTTACGTAATGTCTGAAAGCTTTTATCTATTCCGCCTTCATACGAAGTACCCACTAAAGCACCGATAGTATGATTGCCTATTTTTTTGTCATAAGTAAGTATCAGATTGGAAGTCAGATTTTCAATCCTGTCAAAATATTCTTTAATATGATTTTCAGTATCCCCGCTGCCTGGTATTGCCATCCTGTTTTCATGATTGCGGTTGTTGTATAGTTGGCCACCTACCATACCTTTTAATTTCAGGCCTTCCACAATGTCGAATTCCCCGTTAAAAGAACCGGATACATCATCATTTGAATTCTGGCTATACCCGCCCGTTTCAAGTCGTGCCAATGAGTTGGCGTTACTTCCGGAAGGATAATTGTAATTTCCATTTAACTTGATGGGATAGATAGGAGGCATACGCATCACCTGTTCCAAAATCCAGTCGGTCCAATAGGCATGATCTTTCACTTCATTTCGTGCATAGGCTACATTCACACCGTATTTAAACTTTTTGGTAAGTTGTGTTTCAATGTTCAGCCTGCCGTTGTATCTGCTTAGTCCATAATCTGGTCCCTGTAACAGGCTGTTTTGATTCAGATAACCTAATGAAAATAAAATGCTGGTTTTTTCATTTCCACCACTGATGGAGAAGTTATGCGATTGTTGGGGAGCGGAGGATTTATAAATGTCATTAATCCATTTATCATTGACTCCACCGTTTCTGTAGGCATTTATTTGTTCAGGAGTGAAAGCTATACTTTTACCCGAATTTACCAATGCTTCATTTCTGAGTTCACAATAAATCCACGAATCCACGGGCTTAGGCAGGCTGGTGACTCCCTGTGTGCCATAACTGAAATCGTAATTCACTGTGACTTTATCTTTACTTCCCTTTTTGGTGGTGATTAAAATAACACCATTTGAAGCCCGTGACCCGTAGATCGCAGTGGAGGAAGCATCTTTTAAAACAGATATATTCTGAATATCCGAAGGATTTACATTCTGGATATCGCCAACCATCCCATCAATCAATACCAACGGATCGTTGTTATTCAATGTGTTATTTCCGCGGATATTGATACTTGGACGGTTACCGGGTTGTGAGTTGGTCTGTTGAATGGTTAAACCCGGAGTGGTACCTTCTAATGCCTCCACAATATTTACTACAGGTTTCCCCTCCAGTTCTTTCATGGATACCGAGGAAACAGCCCCGGTCAGATTTACTTTTTTCTGAGTACCATAGCCTACCACCACAACTTCATCCATTGCTTTTGCGGTTTCTGTCAGTACAACATTCAAAATTTGTCTCGATGCTTTCAGCTCCTGCTTTTCATATCCGATATACGAAAATACCAGAATTGAATTGTTGTCAGGTACATTGATGGAGTATTTTCCATCTAAATCGGAAATGGTTCCTATGGACGTTCCCTTTAAAAGAACACTGGCTCCCAGAACCGGACTACCATTTGCTTCAGTGATAGTGCCTGAAATTCTCCCTGTCTGCCCAAAGACTTGTTGCCCGGTCATAAATAGAAGAAGCAACAGGAAAAGTGATGTTTTCTTTGTCATGATTTAATTATTAAATATTAGATATTAAGATTTTAAAATTGATAAAATTGTTGTTATATTTCATTTTAATTGTTTCATTCATTCTGATGTGAGCCTGATGGTTGCTTTGATGGTTCCGCACTTTTTTCCTGCACTCTCACCATATGGTCGTATGGTGTATTCACCCACTGAAGAAGGTACAATAAATGTCTCGGCATAATGAACCACAAAGGGGCTGAATGCATTTGTCGGACTTTCAACTACTGCTTCTTTCCCTTCTATCAGATTCAGCACATTGACACTGTCTCCGGTTTGATGGGTAACTGTCGAAGAGAACCAATGACGGCGGGTTTCAATAAACTCATTTTTGTGAAGTCCCGTACGTTCTTCAACCCATCCTTCTCCCTGAGCAATCGTTTCAACCTGACCCACTAAATTTTCAAGGCAATACTCTGTGTCCCGTTCCTGTTGAATTACTTTTGAGCCCCGTTCAATGTTGATGGCACGGGGTTCTCCATCCATACCCAACCGACCCCAGTCATATAACTTAAAAGTGAATATGTAAGGAGTTGCACTTATTTCAAGCACCATGCTGTTTGCACCTGAACAATGAATGGTTCCGTTAGGGATCAAAAAATGATCATGCTTTTTAGCCGGAAAAATGTTTACATATTTTTCAGCATTGAAAGTAGTTCCGGTGTCCTGTGATTTGTGCAGTTCAGCTATCATTTCATCTGTATCCACGCCTGTTTTAATTCCTAAATAAACAGTTGCATCCGGTTTGGTGTCGAGCATATAATAACTTTCATCCTGGGTATATTTCATCCCAAATGCTTCCTGTATATACTGGGTGGTAGGATGAACCTGTAAACTTAAATTTCCACCTTCCATGGTATCCAGAAAATCAAACCGTATGGGAAATTCTTTTCCGAAGCGTGAAACAACAGGTTCGCCCAGTAATTCATTGCTCTTATAAAATACAAGATTAATACATGGGATTTCCATGATCTTCCCTTCCACTTCAAACAGCAGGCTGTTTTCTTCCGGAACACCATCAAACGACCATGCATAGTTTACAGCCGATTTATCAAGTCCGCAGACTTCTTTCATCCACTGTCCGCCCCATGGTCCCGGGTCAAAATACGGCACCATGCGAAAGGGTGTTTTTACTGCTTTGTCCAATCCGTCAAGCATGTCGGAGGTATATATCATTCTTGGTTCGTTTTTTTTATTTGTGTCGAGCCAGTAAGTTGCTTTTTCGAATAACTCCTGTTTTAATTTGTCGCATATCCGCCAGTCCACAAAATATCCCCGTTTATATTGAATTCCCGGCGTTTCATCCGAATTATTGATACCCAGGTTACAAACCCGGTGTTTCCGTTGACGTAACTGGATTTCCCAACGGGCCATGTCTGCATAAACCAGGCAATCATACGCTTCGGTAATACAGGCGGCAGCATGACCGTAAATAATCACCAGTCCTGTCGATTCGTCTGCTTTCTGACGGAGTTCAGCAGTTTTAACCGGATCAAGTAGGTCGCTATATGAAAGTCGGGTCATATATCCGAAAGTGGCATCATCCGTTACGTCCGGAAAAGTCAGTTCACGTATTTTTTTTTCAGGATAAAACGCATCACCCGACTCAATGAATAAATCGGGTTGAAGCAGCTTAAATTCCTTCATTAGTTCTGAATGGTGAACTCCCTGATAACATTCCACTACCAGTACGAAATGTTGCGATGTTGAATTATTGATTTTTTCTCTTAACTCTTTCCGGATTGCATCCCATTGCGAGAAAAGTTTTCCTGAAATGGAAATAAATGGTGTTTTGTTGTAGTTGGACATTATAACTTTATGATAATTTATTTGCGTAAAATTCGATATGAAATGTTGTTTAAAAAAACTGTTTATTCGTCCATGAATGGACATGGATCTATGACCTGCTTATGCTGATTTGATCGTGTAGTAAAAATTACTCTGCAAAGATGATATTGTTATTTGATAAAAATGTATAACTTTGTTTCGATTTACTTGTACTATCTTACGATTGTAAATATTTAGTCAATATGCCAAAACAGAAAGAAGGATTTAAAGGACAAAGGCTTATAGCCATCAGTCCTGAAATTATCTCAAACAGTCAGCACAATCCTATTAACAAAACACTTTACATAACAAAAATAGGATTTTTTCCTTTAGTGAAATATCATTATAATAATAAGGAAAACGGGGTGGATTATTTTATCATTCTGTATTGCACATCAGGTGAAGGTTGGTGCCGGATTGGTGAGAAGTATTTTATCGTAAAAGAGAACCAATATATCATACTTCCACCCTCCACTCCTTACAGTTTCGGGGCAAATGCCATCAATCCCTGGACGATTTACTGGATACATTTTAAGGGGACTTTGGCATCCACTTTTTTGAATATACCGATTATTCCCTTTCAGATTTTACCCGAGTCCAATTCCAGGCTTCAGGATCGCATCCAGCTGTTCGAGGAAATTTATGCCAACCTCGAACTGAGTTTTCACAGTGACCACTATAGCTACGCCTCTATTTGCCTGTATCATTTTCTGGGATCGTTTAAATACGTGGAGCAGTTTCGCCGGATTCGAAACGTGGATATGGTAGAGAATGGCTTTAGCGAAAAAGTGATCTACTACATGCGCGAAAATGTAGAACATAATTTAACCCTTGAACAACTTTCTACTCATTTCAGCCTGTCCGCCTCCCATTTCAGTGCCCGGTTTCAACAGGAAACAAAATTATCGCCTATCAAATACTTTATAACCCTAAAAATTGAAAGGGCCTGTCAGTATATTGAACTTTCAAAAATGAAGATTACGGATATCTATCCTAAACTTGGTTTTCAGGACGCTGCGTATTTTAGCCGGACTTTTACCAAAATAATGGGCATTTCGCCTACCCGGTACAGGGAGAGGGAAAGGCAGAGTTAAGCGTTCCGTGTTCTGCGTTCCGCGTTTGAAGAGTTTGAAGAGTTTGAAGGGTTTTAAGTTTGAAAGTTTGAAAGTTATTGCAAACATTATTCTTGTTGGGACTAGCGATTTCTATATCGCGAAAGAATAGCCTGAAACGACTCAACAATCCTAAACCCTCCTAACGCGGAAAGCGGAACATTTAACGCGGAACGGGGATCGCTTTCAGCATTTCAATAGCTTTCCAAAGCACACCCGCTGATCCTCTGAACTTTCCGGATCCCTTTGGTTCACCTGAAGGTGTCCACCATTCATAAAAGCCGTCATGTTTAATAACCCTGTCGAGCATTGGAGAGAGACTTTCATATGCTTCCTGATATAAACCATTCGCAATTAATTGCTGGATCATGCGTCCGCCAAACCAGGTCCAGTCTCCGCCATTTTGGTAAGTATATTCAGTCATCCATGTATTTTTAAAATAGCCGTTAGGATAAACGGGATAAAGGGTCAATCCAATGGTTTGTGCATGGGCAGCTTTTACATTCTCCACCATTTTTTTGTATGCTATGACTATTTCCTTCCTGCTTAATAAACCCGCTTCGATAGCTATGGTTGTTCCACCGTGATAATAAATTTCATTCTCATTGAAACCCGGAGGAAATGGTGATCCTTTTATATAAAGATGAGGAATAAATTTGTGATTTTTTTTATCCCATAAATATTTCATTGTATTCGTTGCAATCTGTTTGTGTTTGGATGTCCAGTAAGTTTTTTCCCTTTGACTATCCATCATGGAAATATAATTTTTTATAGCAATCAAAAACATGGCATTATCGTAGATATCAATACAAATATGAGATGAATCATCCAGCACCACTCCCCATGAAGACTCCGGTTGAACATCTCCCCAGTCGGCAGTGGTTGCACCCCACAGCAAACCGTATTTTTCATTATACCTTTCTTTTAACAGGAAATCGAGGGCATTACTCATTCTTTGCTGAACCGTTTTCCCATCAATTATTTCCTTAAGAAAGTCCTTGTCCCCGGTTAAGGTGACATATTTATAGATTGCCTGAATGAGTGATGACTCCTGGTCGGTTTCCACTGTATTTTTATGAGCAGCTAATCCGGGAGCCAGGTCATTGTAATATCCCGAATAGTCTTTATAAACATCTTTTACTAAGGTATATCCATCTTTAATATCCCCGCCTTTCCCCTGGAATTTGAAAAATGTGAGGAGTGCTTCTTTTATTTTATGTTGATCCGCCACCTTGCAGGCTGTTTCAATAAAAGTATTTAAATCCCGGATCCAAACCTCAGAATAGCCATCACCAGCATTTAACCCTGATACTATCAGTTTCTCCGCTTTTTGTGATACCACCTTTAACCGTTCATCCGTGTTGATTTTTTTTGATAATTCACTGGTTATATCACCCTGGTTATTCGGGATTCCTGAAACGGATACAACCGGCAGACAAAATAAAAGAACTATGTATATTAAATTCCTTTTAGATGTTTTCATAAAGTATTGATTGATAGTGTTATTTAAATTGTTTCTTAATTATGTTAACTATATTGACTCATTAATAACTATGTTTTGTTATTTCTTATTTCTCCCAACTGCAATTTTTGGGATCGCTGTCCATGATTAAAATAAGCTTACCCCCGTTTTGGATCGCTTTAAACGGAAATCTGGGTTCTTTTAAAGGTACACCGTTTAAGGTGGCCGATTTAATATAGCAATTCGCAGGCGAGTTGTTTATAGCCTCGATGGTAAAGAATTTTCCTTTATAATAGCGGTTATCCAATGCGATGGTAATTCGATCAAAAAGTGGGCTGGTAATCTCCAGCTGAGAATTGGCGGTTACCCCTCCATTCATTTCAAATAACCCCATGGCCGACATGACAAACCAGGAACTCATTTGTCCTTCATCTTCATCGCCTTCCCAACCATGATAGGGGGTGTCACCATAAAAAGAATTCAATATCTCACGGGTATATTTCTCACACAAGGTTGGTTTATTCAGATAGTTGAAAATGAAGGCTGAGCTCATATTGATCTCATTTCCCTGATTCACATAAAATTCTGCCGACTGACCCATAGTTCGGTCAAAAACATAGGCAGCAAAATTATGTTTGCGTGATTTTTCAAACCCTTCAACCAACCTGTTGTAAGCACTGTCCTTGCCAATCAGCGACAACAGACCTGTTATGTCATGCGGTACATACCACGAATACTGCCACGAATTTCCTTCAATAAATCCTTTGTTGGAGAACCTGTCAAAATCAGGATCCCATTTACCGGAACTATCCCGTCTGGAGACGTATTTTGTTTCAGGATTATAAATGTTTTTATAATTCATCGCCCTTTTCTCGAAATAAGCACCCTCTTTTTTGTGTTTTAAAGCTTTTGCAAGTTGGGCAACGCAATAATCGTCATACGCATAATCCAGCGTTTTGGAAACCACATCCACTTCCGAGGGAATGTAGCCGTATTTAATATACCAATCCAGGTTCAGTTGCCCATACGAGCCACCACAAGGATGGGTGCCTCCCTTATGGGTTACCATTTTATGGATGGCTTTATAAATACTATCCCCATCATGACGAATTCCTTTTTGATAGGCCGCCACCATCAGCGCTATTTCGTGAGAGCCTTCCATAATACCCGAATATTCGATACCCGTGTTGCCTTTGCTTGTCCAGCCGGTATGATTGAACATTTCAAGTTGTGTGGTTACCCAGTTATCAATAATTTCAGGAGTCATAATCGACCATAATCCATTTAAATTCCAATATGAATTCCAGAAGGCATCACCTCCGTACATGGACTGTCCTGGTTTCAATTGTTGGATATTTTCACAGGCATCCCGGTATTTTCCATCCACATCGTTCCAGGTCTGTTTTCCTGAATAGGACCGGTACAGGTTGGTATAAAATTTCCGTTTATCATTTTCCGATCCGCCTTCAATTTTTATTTTGCCTAGTAAATTGTTCCATACTTGCCGCGAGTGAGCTGCACAAGCCTCAAAATTCCAATCAAACGGATCTGTCAGTTCTTCTTTCATGTTCTTACGTGCACCTTCAATGCTGACCAGCGATAAGGCCGATTGTACCTTCACATCTTCACCCTTATGCGTTTTAAAAGTTACATAGGCACCGACATGTCCTTTCCCTATAATTGATGCAACATCAGTTCTGTAACCATCATTATCCCAGCCATTAAAATGTTCAATAGGTTTACTGAACCTGATGACGAAAAACAGCTTCCAGTCATTCCAGCTACTCCATGAACCTGATTTGCAACTGGCATACCCTTCCACCTCTGTATTGCTGACTTTTGTAATTTTGGCATCCTGTACCGTGAAACCATAATCCCATTCAGTGGGGAATAACAAATCAATTAATATCCTGGACTCTGTGCATTCCGGAAATATATATTTTTGGAAACTGCAACGGGTTGTTGCTGTTAATGCCACTTTTACTCTTTGATCATAGAGTTCGACCTCATAATATCCGGGTGAAGCTTTTTCGGTCTCTTTAAGAATGCGTGAATGATATCCTGAATTCGCCCCCCTGAATGGTGAGTCCGGACTGGGATTAGAATTTGCCAGTTCATTGGTGGTAGGCATCATCATAAGTCCACCCATGGTCCAGGCATGAATATGACTGAATCCCGAAATGCTGTTGTTGGAATACTCGTACCCTCCCATCCAGCTATTCCCCTGGTTATCCGGCCCAATCTGAACCATACCAAAAGGCTCCTGGGCATAGGGGCCTAACATCCATCGTGAATTCGAAGTCCCGATAAAACAATCAACATAATCAACAGGCTCTTTTATGGCACTGAAAAGTTGATTTGAAAAAGACGAATTTATCAATAGGATCAGGAATATATATTTGACCTTCATCGTTGTTGATTTGCTTTAAAAATTGGAAGTAATTTTTTTTATTTAATGACTATCGGCTTTTGCACCCAATGATAATAATTTCATTTTTATTGCGTATCAATTCAACTAAGTAACTGAAACAATATATTGTCCTATATTATTACCCGAAAAATAGAACATTTCATATATTCAAAATAAGGTAATAAGGTTTTTGGTCTGAGGTAGTTGGTTTTCTACTAAGGTTTAATATTTTGAATATATGTGTTTTAAATATTAAACCTTAACTTTTTTTTAACCCTTAGTAGAAATATTAAGAAAAAAATCTATCCCTTATTCCCTTATTTATATTAAAATTATACGACATTATTTATTGTCTTTTACTTAAGTTAATGTAACAATTAGTGTCGTGTTTTTAAATCACATAGTGTCACATAGTAAAACCACACAGTAACAAAAAAGTAAAGAAAGTAAACATAGTGTTCGTTCAAATGTTATTACTCTTTTCTAATTTTATAAGTTATTGACTATTCCGATAATTCGGAATCTACTATGTGTTACTTTGTATTCGTATAATTAGAATATGTTGATTTGATTCAATGGAATTAAACTATGTGTACCTATGTGAAAATTCTATGTGTCACTATGTGTAATGAAAAAAAACTGTAATTTGAAATGACAGTTAAATGAGACTATATATTAATTCTATTACTTAAAAGCTAATACTATGGCAAATTTACCAATACATAAATGTTTGGTGTATAAGCCGATAGCCTTTTTTATCTAATAAGTAGTAATAACAATGAATTGTTCTTACTACTTATTAGAATTGATTTTTAATTGGTAAATGAATAGTGTAGTATAGTGTGTAGTGTAATTTCAAAGATTATATCAGTTTACATTGTTGCAGGTTAAACTACCATTTCAGAATTCCGGATTCGACAAGTCATTCCTTTTTTGTAGTTACCAAAGGGTGCCACTAAATTGTTTGCAAATATCATCATGTAATTTGATAAAAATGTATAACTTTGTTTCGATTTACTTGTACTATCTTACGATTGTAAATATTTAGTCAATATTCCAAAACAGAAAGAAGGATTTAAAGGACAAAGGCTTATAGCCATCAGTCCTGAAATTATCTCAAACAGTCAGCACAATCCTATTAACAAAACACTTTACATAACAAAAATAGGTTTTTTTCCTTTAGTGAAATATCATTATAATAATAAGGAAAACGGGGTGGATTATTTTATCATTCTGTATTGCACATCAGGTGAAGGTTGGTGCCGGATTGGTGAGAAGTATTTTATCGTAAAAGAGAACCAATATATCATACTTCCACCCTCCACTCCTTACAGTTTCGGGGCAAATGCCATCAATCCCTGGACGATTTACTGGATACATTTTAAGGGGACTTTGGCATCCACTTTTTTGAATATACCGATTATTCCCTTTCAGATTTTACCCGAGTCCAATTCCAGGCTTCAGGATCGCATCCAGCTGTTCGAGGAAATTTATGCCAACCTCGAACTGAGTTTTCACAGTGACCACTATAGCTACGCCTCTATTTGCCTGTATCATTTTCTGGGATCGTTTAAATACGTGGAGCAGTTTCGCCGGATTCGAAACGTGGATATGGTAGAGAATGGCTTTAGCGAAAAAGTGATCTACTACATGCGCGAAAATGTAGAACATAATTTAACCCTTGAACAACTTTCTACTCATTTCAGCCTGTCCGCCTCCCATTTCAGTGCCCGGTTTCAACAGGAAACAAAATTATCGCCTATCAAATACTTTATAACCCTAAAAATTGAAAGGGCCTGTCAGTATATTGAACTTTCAAAAATGAAGATTACGGATATCTATCCTAAACTTGGTTTTCAGGACGCTGCGTATTTTAGCCGGACTTTTACCAAAATAATGGGCATTTCGCCTACCCGGTACAGGGAGAGGGAAAGGCAGAGTTAAGCGTTCCGTGTTCTGCGTTCCGCGTTTGAAGAGTTTGAAGAGTTTGAAGGGTTTTAAGTTTGAAAGTTTGAAAGTTATTGCAAACATTATTCTTGTTGGGACTAGCGATTTCTATATCGCGAAAGAATAGCCTGAAACGACTCAACAATCCTAAACCCTCCTAACGCGGAAAGCGGAACATTTAACGCGGAACGGGGATCGCTTTCAGCATTTCAATAGCTTTCCAAAGCACACCCGCTGATCCTCTGAACTTTCCGGATCCCTTTGGTTCACCTGAAGGTGTCCACCATTCATAAAAGCCGTCATGTTTAATAACCCTGTCGAGCATTGGAGAGAGACTTTCATATGCTTCCTGATATAAACCATTCGCAATTAATTGCTGGATCATGCGTCCGCCAAACCAGGTCCAGTCTCCGCCATTTTGGTAAGTATATTCAGTCATCCATGTATTTTTAAAATAGCCGTTAGGATAAACGGGATAAAGGGTCAATCCAATGGTTTGTGCATGGGCAGCTTTTACATTCTCCACCATTTTTTTGTATGCTATGACTATTTCCTTCCTGCTTAATAAACCCGCTTCGATAGCTATGGTTGTTCCACCGTGATAATAAATTTCATTCTCATTGAAACCCGGAGGAAATGGTGATCCTTTTATATAAAGATGAGGAATAAATTTGTGATTTTTTTTATCCCATAAATATTTCATTGTATTCGTTGCAATCTGTTTGTGTTTGGATGTCCAGTAAGTTTTTTCCCTTTGACTATCCATCATGGAAATATAATTTTTTATAGCAATCAAAAACATGGCATTATCGTAGATATCAATACAAATATGAGATGAATCATCCAGCACCACTCCCCATGAAGACTCCGGTTGAACATCTCCCCAGTCGGCAGTGGTTGCACCCCACAGCAAACCGTATTTTTCATTATACCTTTCTTTTAACAGGAAATCGAGGGCATTACTCATTCTTTGCTGAACCGTTTTCCCATCAATTATTTCCTTAAGAAAGTCCTTGTCCCCGGTTAAGGTGACATATTTATAGATTGCCTGAATGAGTGATGACTCCTGGTCGGTTTCCACTGTATTTTTATGAGCAGCTAATCCGGGAGCCAGGTCATTGTAATATCCCGAATAGTCTTTATAAACATCTTTTACTAAGGTATATCCATCTTTAATATCCCCGCCTTTCCCCTGGAATTTGAAAAATGTGAGGAGTGCTTCTTTTATTTTATGTTGATCCGCCACCTTGCAGGCTGTTTCAATAAAAGTATTTAAATCCCGGATCCAAACCTCAGAATAGCCATCACCAGCATTTAACCCTGATACTATCAGTTTCTCCGCTTTTTGTGATACCACCTTTAACCGTTCATCCGTGTTGATTTTTTTTGATAATTCACTGGTTATATCACCCTGGTTATTCGGGATTCCTGAAACGGATACAACCGGCAGACAAAATAAAAGAACTATGTATATTAAATTCCTTTTAGATGTTTTCATAAAGTATTGATTGATAGTGTTATTTAAATTGTTTCTTAATTATGTTAACTATATTGACTCATTAATAACTATGTTTTGTTATTTCTTATTTCTCCCAACTGCAATTTTTGGGATCGCTGTCCATGATTAAAATAAGCTTACCCCCGTTTTGGATCGCTTTAAACGGAAATCTGGGTTCTTTTAAAGGTACACCGTTTAAGGTGGCCGATTTAATATAGCAATTCGCAGGCGAGTTGTTTATAGCCTCGATGGTAAAGAATTTTCCTTTATAATAGCGGTTATCCAATGCGATGGTAATTCGATCAAAAAGTGGGCTGGTAATCTCCAGCTGAGAATTGGCGGTTACCCCTCCATTCATTTCAAATAACCCCATGGCCGACATGACAAACCAGGAACTCATTTGTCCTTCATCTTCATCGCCTTCCCAACCATGATAGGGGGTGTCACCATAAAAAGAATTCAATATCTCACGGGTATATTTCTCACACAAGGTTGGTTTATTCAGATAGTTGAAAATGAAGGCTGAGCTCATATTGATCTCATTTCCCTGATTCACATAAAATTCTGCCGACTGACCCATAGTTCGGTCAAAAACATAGGCAGCAAAATTATGTTTGCGTGATTTTTCAAACCCTTCAACCAACCTGTTGTAAGCACTGTCCTTGCCAATCAGCGACAACAGACCTGTTATGTCATGCGGTACATACCACGAAT
>Ga0302215_10000191_pt1 | contig 46225 bp, 77 predicted proteins | sample II_Fen_N3_1_FD_194580 | JGI IMG/M metagenome (GOLD analysis project Ga0302215, IMG submission 194580) | Peat permafrost microbial communities from Stordalen Mire near Abisko, Sweden - II_Fen_N3_1 | ecosystem: Environmental > Terrestrial > Soil > Wetlands > Permafrost | place: Sweden: Abisko... | reverse complement strand
GCCTGAGCTACCTGATGTTCCATCTGTTCCTGAACTACCTGATGTTCCATCTGTTCCTGAGCTACCTGATGTTCCTGAGCTACCTGATGTTCCATCTGTTCCTGAGCTACCTGATGTTCCTGATGTTCCTGAACTACCTGATGTTCCTGAACTACCTGATGTTCCATCTGTTCCTGAGCTACCTGATGTTCCTGAGCTACCTGATGTTCCTGAGCTACCTGATGTTCCATTCAATCCTGATGTCCCAGAACTACCTGATGTTCCTGATGTTCCAGAACTACCTGATGTTCCATTCAATCCTGATGTACCAGAGATACCTGATGTGCCAGATGTTCCTCCAGTGCAACATGATGATACTGATGTTCCACTAATGATGCTATTAACACCAATATTAACACCATTTCCTGCTGGAAAAGTTATTCCATCAAAAATGCTATTCACTCCTATATTTACTCCTGTGCTTGTTGATCCTGAATTTGATGTACATCCGCTCAAAGTTGATCCACTAATGATGCTATTCACACCAATATTTACTCCATTTATTCCAAGAATACCATTAATGTAGCTATTTACATAAGTGTTTAGTCCAGATGTACTAAGAATTCCATTTATATAATCATTTACACCAATTGTTAATCCATTTGTACCTGATGTTCCAGATATTCCAGATGTTCCAGATATTTTTATTATTTTACCGTTTAAGTTGTTATTCAATCCCATGTCAATTTATTATTTTAATATAAATACTATTTTTTAATAGAAAACAAAATAATTTTAATCATTTTTAAAATAATCAATCCAAATGTGTTTTGATTTATGAGCATATTTATTCAGTGAATATTGGCTACGTCTTACAATTATTTCGGGCATTCTATATGCTTCATATAATTTTTTAGCTATATCATCAGATTTTGTAGGATTTGCAATAGATAGTACATCTAGCCATATAATTTCTGCAGATCCTACTAATGGAACGCCTTGACTTATAATATCTGATCCTACAATATTAAATGTTTCTGAAAAAGAGCATTGTAATCCAATATCCATTTTAGAACACAATTCTAAAAATTCATCTTTTACTAACCATTCGTGTAAAACTAAATTGTGATTTGGTAAATTATCAAATAAATCAATTAAATTTCTTAATATTGAATCACCTTTTTGTTCAATTCTGTCACCGTTTATATGAAAATTTAAATTTTTCCCAATTCTTTCTGCAAATTTAATTGCTGATACTGCTTGAATTAATTGATTTTTTAAAGGTCTAATTGCGCCAAAGCAAGAAACATCTATATAATCTTTATCATATTCAAATTTTTTAACTTTATTAACATTTGGATAATAATTAGGTAAATAAACTATTTTTTTATGCTCTTCATTTTTTGTCCAATTCATATTAATCTTAGATATAAATCTAATTTCATTTAACATTTCAGGAGAATTTGTACCAATCGTAATATTTGGATTTTCTATATACTCAAATATCCATTTCATTGCGACTCCTTCAAGAGATATGAATGGTATTTGACTATGTAATCGAACTATCCATTTTACAGTTGGATGTAATTTTGATAAAATTTTAAATTTTTCTGGTACAACCCAAAGAGCTTCAATAATAACATGAGTAGGTTTAAAGTCAAATACTTCTTTGTCGATAGAATTGTTATCCTCAACTACAACTATTTTTGATATTATATTTTCTGATTTTAACATTAAATCAATATAAACTGCAGAATTATACAAACCTGTACTTAATCCTATTTGTATTTCTGTACCATAATAGTCTTGCTTTCTTTTTAAGATAAACAATACCCTAATATCACAATCTTGTGTCATAATTTATAAATATTTTTTTCAAATAAATATATTTTCTCAAATGATTTTTTTATAGAAAGCCTAATATCTTTAGTGCTTAATCCAGTTTTTTCTCTTATTAAAGAAAGTATTTTATTTTTTTTAAAAGAAGAATCTAAAAATAGAACTTCCCAATCTTTTAATATATTGATAATAGTATTACCAACTATAATATCATTTTTATTTAGAGATGATTTTTCATCAAGTAATTTTTCTTCAATTTTATTTATAATACTAATAATTAACAATTCTAAATTATCAGAATCATTATATTCTAATTCATATGAATATTTATCATCATTAGAAAGTTCTTCTGCATAAAGATCAAAATCTAATTTTCTTTTACTTTCATTGTATGACTTTTTTCCATGATCAATAAAATAATTTCTTATTATTGTTTGACAATAACTATAAGCTTTAGTTTTATTTCCGCTTTTTGTTATAGCATCAGGATTAAACTTATTCATGCTATCAATTAAATGAGTCAAAGCATCAAATTCTACTTCGTACATTGTATAGTTACCTATATAAATTGGATATATTCTTAATATTGACTGTATCATTATTTTAAATGGTTCTATCAATATATTATTATATATACGATTTCTTTCTTCTAATGAGTCCGATTTTATGAAATTAATGACAGCTTCTTCTTCTTTTTCACCAAAATATTGCAATTTGTTATTTATCATTTGAATCATAATTAATTTAGTAATAATAAATTATAAGCACTATAATTAATTAGTGCTTAATTTATAAAAATTACTTTGTAAAATTTTTTTTATTATTCTGAGCATATCTAATTAAGCAAAGAATTACACATGTGACACCAATAAGTGTCATTATAATGCCCCATGCTTGACTTTGTTGCCAGGAGATTAAAATTACTGCACCTGTTGAAGGTACAATTGTATTAACATTACCACCAATACCTTTGATGTTGTCAATTATCCAAATCCAGTATATGCAAATAAAAATTGCTATTTCCATTTTTTAATTTATTTTTTTAATTATATTAATAATTATTTTTTGTCTATATTCTTAAAGTATTTATTTAGATATTCATCTATTCCTATTTTAAGCAATTTTCTACAACCTTGTTGTATGTTAATTTCTTCTAAATCTGCTATTTCAATAATGTGCTCTTTAACAGATTTTGAGATTTTAAATGTGTTGATTTTTTCTGTTAATTTTTCCATAAGTACTTTTTAATTATAAATACTATAAAAATTATTAAAAGATTTTCCATTTAACACATTATAACATTATTGAGTCTTTTTATAATACAATATAACATTTGTGAGATATTTTATAACATATTGAAACACTTTAAGGTATATAATATCACATAATATCACACAAATTGTTGTATTTTTATATAATATTCAAGTATTTATTAATGAATTTTGAAATGATATATGTCAAGCCATGGATAGATATATCATAATGAAATTCATAAAAAAAAATAATTTTAAAAAATGGAAACTACATTAACAACAAGTGGTGCAGATTATGGTTATGGATCAGGTTACGGTGATTTATATGGTAAATTGATTGATAGAATGGGAACTTATGCTGCATTTGATGCTAAAGATAAAAGTGATATAGCTCAAAGACAGTCATCTGATTTTTTTGCATCTCAAGCATTGATATCAAAAGATTTTTGTGATACTGCAGCAGCAGATTCATTGCAAAATGCAATTGGTATGAAAGCACTTACTGATGCAACTGCAGGTAACTTGGCTCAAATGACAGCATTCGAAAGAGACACTAATAATCGTCTTCACGAAACTCGTTGGTTATTAGCCAAAGAAACTCAAGATAATGCTCGTTTTGTAATGACAGACGCTCATAATAATTTGTTAGATATTAAAACTGACGTAAGTGATTTATCAAAATATACTGCTGATGGAATAACTAACACTAGATTGGATGCTCAAAATAATACAGCTAGAATTCTTCATCAAATGGGTGACGATAAATATGATAACATGAAAGACAAAATTGATGCTCTTCGTGAAAGAAGAGAAGAAGACAGATACCGCCATGGTTTAGCATTGCAATCACAAGAATTAAATTCTTTGAAACAAATGATAAACTCAGTTGATCAGAATCAACAATTTGCTTCTAAAACTGTACAGTTTGGTACTGGTAATACCTCTGGAACTGCTCAGACTGCAAATCAAGCTTGAGGAACATGCCTGAATTTAGACGATTTGGTGGAATGCACATCGGGGACATCGGGTACGGATGGAACTTCGGGAATAGATGGGATTATGGTTATGGATGGGATTATAGAAGCAGATATGGTATCAACAATGGATACTACGGATGCAACGATTGGAACAGATATAACTATTGGAACAACTGTAACTGTGGCTACGGATGTAACGGATGGAGCAGATGGTACTAATGATTTATCTGGTAAGAATGAAAATTCAGAACCAGATGTAACAAAAGACACTAATGGAAACAAAAGTGGAAACGGCGGAGGAAATGGAAACGCAAATGAAAATAGTTTGATTATTCCTATAAATGAAACTACTGTGTCTAATGTACCTAATAATATAGCAAGTAAACTCAAATCGATTCTATCGGTGATGGGCATCTAACCACAAAGCAAAAAAGAAAAGGATTTGTATTTAATACAAATCCTTTTTATATTTATATAATAAAAAGAATTAAATAGAACTTTATAGAACAATTTTTATTAGGTTTTTATATAATATTCAAGTATTTATTAATGAATTTTGTAATGATATAGTAAGCCATGGAAAGCTAACGCATTAAATAATTCATAAAAAAAAATAATTTAAAAAATGGAAACTACATTAACAACTGGATCAGGTTACGGCTCAGGTTACGGTGATTTATATGGCAAATTAATTGACAGAATGGGAACTTATGCTGCATTTGATGCTAAAGATAAAAGTGATATAGCTCAAAGACAAGCATCTGATATGTTTGCATCTCAAGCATTAGTATCTAAAAATTTTAGTGACACTGCATCAGCAAACTCATTACAGAATGCTATTGGTATGAAAGCACTTACTGATGCAACTGCAGGTAACTTGGCTCAAATGACAGCATTCGAAAGAGACACTAACAATCGTCTTCACGAAACTCGTTTTTTGTTAGCTAAAGAAACTCAGGATAATGCTCGTTACGTGATGACAGACGCTCATAATAATTTGTTAGATATTAAAACTGACGTTAACAATTTGGCAAAATACACTGCTGACGCAATTACTAGTACTAGATTGGACGCTCAAAATAATACAGCAATTATTCTTCAGCAATTGGCTAAAGATAAATATGATAACATGAAAGACAAAATTGATGCTCTTCGTGAAAGAAGAGAATGCGATAGATATGAATATGGTAGAGCATTTCAGTCACAAGAAATCAATTCTTTGAAACAAATGATCGGTTCTGTAGAACAAAATCAGAGATTTTCTTCTAAAACAGTTCAGTTTGGATCTGGTAATAATGCTGGAACTAATCAGACAGGAAATCAGGCATAATTAAAATATTTATAATTAATAAAAGGATTTATATTGAATATAAATCCTTTTTTATTTATATATTTCAAAAGAACTAAATAGTACTTTATAGAATAAAAAATATTATGTTTTTATATAATATTCAAGTATTTATTAATGAATTTTGTAATGACATAGTAAGCCATGGAAAGCTAACGCATTAAATAATTCATAAAAAAAAATAATTTTAAAAAATGGAAACTACATTAACAACTGGTTCAGATTACGATGATTTATATGGTAAATTAATTGATAGAATGGGAACATATGCAGCAGAAGATGCTAAAAATAAAAGTGATATAGCTCAGCACCAAGCATCAGATTTTTTTGCTTCACAAGCATTATTAGCTAAAGATTTTAGTGATACTGCAGCAGCAGATTCATTGCAAAATGCAATTGAAATGAAAGCACTTACTGATGCAACTGCAGGTAACTTGGCTCAAATGACAGCATTCGAAAGAGATATTAACAATGAACTTCATGACACTCGTTTTTTATTGGCGAAAGAAACTCAAGATAATGCTCGTTACGTGATGACAGACGGTCATAATAATTTGTTAGATATCAAAACTGATGTAAATGATTTATCTCAATATTCTGCTGATGCAATTACTAGCACTAGATTAGATGCTCAAAATAATACAGCATTGATTCTTCAGCAAATGGGTAAAGATAAATATGACAACATGAAAGACAAAATTGATGCTCTTCGTGAAAGAAGAGAATGGGATAGATTTGAATATGGAACAGCATTTCAAGGACAAGAAATTGATTCATTAAAACAATTGATAGGCTCTGTTGAACAAAATCAGAGATTTGCTGCTAGCACCGCTCAGTTTGGTACTGGTAATAACGCTGGTACTGCACAAACAGCAAATCAAGCTTAATAATAAAATTTTATAATTAATAAAAAGGATTTATATTAAAATATAAGTCCTTTTTTTGTATATTATTATCATCAGATATTTATATATATCATCATGGAATATATTAAGAATTATAATAATTATAGTGATGATTTGATTATTGAGAAATTAAATCTTCAATCTCTTTTAGATACATTCAAATCTTTGAATAATAGAAAGGTTGCTACTTTCATAGTTGGTAGTTTATTAACTGTTATGACTGTGACTCAAACAATAAATTATATAAGTAATTTGAATTTGAATTCTTCACAGAAATCTATTTTGATACAAAATGTTGACAAATTTAAAGATCCGTTAAGTTTTGGTGTTAGCAAATTAGCATATGAACACATAAAGAATCATGAGAAATTAAAATTAAAAGCTTACACTATTAATGACGGTAAAATTACTATAGGATATGGTCATGCTGAGCCTATTAGAAATTCAAAATTTAAAATAGGACAAGAAATAACAGAAGAAAAAGCAGATGAATTGTTGAATCAAGACGTTAAAACTGCATATGAAGGAGTTAGAAGAATATTCAAGGAATGGCTACAAAAAGGAATTAAAATAAAATTAACACAGAGTCAATTTGATGTTTTAGTATCATTAGCATTCAACATGGGAATAGATGGATTGAGAACATCAGAATTTATTCAAGCATTGAAAAATAAAGACTTAAAGGCTGCATCTGAATTGATAAAAATAACTGGGCTGAGAGATGGATTTGCAGGTTTAGTTGATAGAAGAGAGGAAGAATATAATATATTTATATCATAAAAAAAAGAGATTCAAATGAATCTCTTTTTTTTTATTTCAAACCTTTAAGAACATCGATTTGCTCAGTTAGCCATTTCATATCAAAGTTTTGATAAACATTTAATTTAACATGCTCCAATGCAAGTATTCTTTCATCAAGTCTATTATTTTCAATTAAACTTTTGATTTTTTCAACTAATTCTTCTTTACCATTAATAGTAATATCTTTATCAATTGATTTGTCATTTGTTATTTTAATAGATATCGATTCATCTATTAAATCATAAATTTGATTTCTTAAAGTATCTTTTGTTTCATACTTTTTTTCAACCACTTCTTCTATTTTACTGAATTTTATCATATTTTTATTTTTTTTTATTTGTAAGTATAACCTGATCTATTAGCCCAAACAAGTCCAGAAGCTTGAACATATGTAACATCATTTACCATTATTGCTGGATATGTATTAATCATAGTAGTACCTGTGATATATGGATATTCATATTTTAATACGTTTCCAACAGTTGACATTCTTTTTATTGACCATACAGATTCAGTTTCTGATGTACCTGGTGTAGCATAACCATAATATACTGTTGCTCCACTTCCATTTGCAGGATCAACTCTTAAAAGTTCCATTGCCATAATAATTTATATTTTCTTTTATATATAAAAAAATTCATTTCATATTTATGTATATATAAAAAAAACTTGTAATTTATTACAAGTTTTTTTGGTGGAGATGTCGATATACGATAATCGAGTCCAATATCGCCTTTCAGCATCTTCTACAAGTTTAGTTCATTTTTTCTAAAATAAACAAAAATACATAATTTTTAATTGGTAATTATTAAATCCATCAAACATTTTTACACCTTAAAATAGTTTGCTAACAAGGTTTCTGATTTTAGTCCGATTAGGCTACTAAAACTTCATTAACAACAGCAGCTTCAGAAACTGAGAAAGTTGTGTTAGAAGTTGAAATATGCGTATGTGCTTTGCCATTTAAATTTTTATCCACTAATTTATTAATCGCCATCTTAGACAATGCGATACTTGCTGATAACTTTATTCTACATTACTGTCAAATCCGTTCATCCCCTTTTGTTAATATATATAGTATTTAAAATATATAAAGTTTTTCTATTTTTAATAATTTAACTTTTCTTATATCATTATTAATACATTTTTTCAATTCATTCATAATTTTTATTGAATACTCATCAAATATAGTATTTTTCAACATTTTTTCAATTTCAATAAAAAAGTTTTGTATTTTTAACTCATCACTAATATCAATAGTTTTTAATTTATCTGTGATATTTTTAATACTTGATGCTTGACTATAATTTTGACTACGTACATAATCCATTTTTATATAGTTAAGTTTATTCATTAATGTTTGTTTACGTCCTATTGTTAGCATTATGATATGTATTAAGTAAATATACAATAGTTATTTTGAATGTTTGAATGTAACAATTTTTCATCATAAATAATACCATTTGAAAAATTTTCAATTATACTATTTATATGATTTTTATCATTTTCAAATTCTGGTAGAACATCAATTGTTTTATTCTCATTTCTTCTAAAAAAAATAGATCCCTTATTCAATCCTATCATCTCAATAGCAAATAATGATATGACATTATTTTCTATTAGCACACTAAATTTTTCAGTTTTCATATTATTCAATTAAATTTAAACTTATATCATTTTTTATTTCTTCTGTCGTTATATTTGGATATTTTTCTTTAATAGATAAATATAATCTATCTCTATCATCTTTCAATTTTTCAATTTTTTCATAATAAGGCTGGATTATACTTTGAATAGATTTAATTTCTCTTTCCAAATATATCAATTTCTCATTCAAATCCATTGTTTTTCTAATATCATTAACATCAGAATAAACAATAGTTTTCATTTCATCTTGAATTTTTTGAAATAACTCCTTTTTTTTCATTATTATTGGCTCTTGATCAATAATTTCCTTTATATTCTGAAGATATGATTTTCTTATTCTTACTGCCTCATTAATATATTGCTCTGATATCATTTTTCTAATTTTCTTTTTTCTACTAAAAACAAAATATACTCGTCATCAGACATAGAATTTGTTAATTCTTTTTCTTCTTCTGAAATTATAATATCAGAAGAAATTTCATTTTCTATCTCATATTTTATTTTGTACCATTCATCAATATCAAAATCAACATCTTCAATTCTATCATTCAAACCATATTCTTTATATTTTGATATTAAATATCCAACATCAACAGTTTTTCCTATTGTTCCAGAAAAATAATCAATCATAAAACTTGATATGGTAGAAAAATCTTCTAATTCTATCGCTCTATCTATATAATAATCAGAAAGATATCCAGCCATTTTGATAATCTTCATTTCATATTCTTTCAATTTTCTAGCAGAATCTAATTTTTTGTTATTTTTAGTCATTAGTGTTATTTATTTTTTAAGTTCATCATCAATAATAGTTTTCAATTGATTATATATCTCTTCTTTCAATTTAGTTGGATCATTTAACATTTTTTCTGATATTAAATTTGCATAATATTCTACTGCATCAGTTTCGACATTTTCTTGAATCATTCCAATAAAACTAGGATTTGGAATTAGTTCTTCAATTGGTATATTCAATTTCACAGAATAATTACTTTTGAACATATTAAACATCATTTTAATAGGATCAACTTTAGGAACTTCTTTTTTAATTTCAATTGGTTTATCTCCATTTAATAATTTTTGATCTTCATCTTCCCAATTTTTTTCTTGAACACTTGGTATATTAGCTCCTGGCATGTTTGTTCTCCATTCATCCATCATTTTTTTCTTTTCCTGTGGAGTTAAACTGATAGTTCCTTCTACTTGTTCCTGTTTTATAGGAGACTGAGACATTGAGTTATCAGAAAGCGTAACAGAGTTTTCAATGAATTTTATTTGAGCACCTGCTGTTGGAGAATCTTTTAAATTACTAGTGTCCATATTTTTAAGCTGTTGAGCCATATTCATCAAAGGATCAGTTGATGGCGCTTGAAAAAAAGAATCAGGATTAACAGACTCTTCAACCATATCATATTTTTTTGCTAATATATCCTTTTTAATACTAACGTTATCACTCATTACATAAAAATTAACATCTTCTTTTACTATGCTAACTTTCTCCCCTGTTTGTTTATTTACAAAAACACTATTTGACATAAAAATAATTTATTTTTTATTATATATAATGAATTATAGTACCGATTAAAAAAAAGTTTTAAACAAAGTATGAAATATTTAAAAACGTTTGAATCAATAAAAAATTTCAAAAAACCTTTAACAATAGCAATAAGAAAATTTCTAACTCGTTATTATGGAGAAACAAAAATGTATAATTTATTTACAATTTTATCATCATTAAATATAACAGTTGAAATTGAAGCAAAGAAAGATGTTATTATGATAAATTTTGAAAATTATAAAAAAAATGAAGATTTGATAAATTTCATAAAATTAAATTTGGATAATAGAAAAATAGAATATAGAAATTTTGTACTTGCATTTGGAACTTTGAAATTTATATTTAATAAAAATTTAATTAATGATTTGATTGATATGTTCGAAACAATGGAGAAAACAGGAGAGTTTGACAACGTTATAAATGCAAGAAAATTTAATTTATAGTTAATGAAATATTTAAAAAAGTTTGAAGAAGGAGTATATAACAATCGTGAAAAAATATATTGTGACCCTTATGGAAGATTACATAGAAATCTTAAAAAAATGTTGTGTATTGATAATCACATAGGAGAATTAGAAGATTTATATGACTTAACAATTGGTAAATTATACGATATAAAAAATATAAGTTCATTTATGATATCATTTATTGATGATAATGAACACAAATTGTTTTTCAATCCTTCAGAAGTTTCTAAGAATTTTTCAACTGCTCAGAGTTTAGAAGAATATGAAATAATAAAAAATACAGAAAAATTTAATTTATGAAATATATAAAAAAATTTGAGAATAATAATGAATCTGATTATGTCGGTAAGTTTTGTCTTTTTAATTCAGAAGATGAAAATATTGATATGTATATTGCTTTGTGTAACCGTATAGATTTCAAAGATAATTTTATGGTTTATGTAGAATTTGAATGTTTTGATGTTGACAAAAATGGAAATATTATTGATCCTGTAGGCGATAGTTTATCTATTACAATAGAAGAATTGAATAAAATTAATTTTATGACACCAGTTGAGTTTTATAATAATCATAAAGATACTTGTGAAAAACTATACAATAAAATTCGTGAAGATTTCAAAAAAGAAAATATGGAATATTGGAAAGCTAGATTTGTAATAAATTATAAAAATCAATTAGAAACAATACCAGAGTTTAAGTTTTTTGTTGATTCTGATAAATTCAATATATAATTTTTATATATACGACATAGAAAAAATATTAAAAAATGGTAAGTAAAGAGCTTAGGTATTCTGAATTGAAGTTTAATGGTGAAATTTTCACTGAACAGTGGAAAATTGACGAGATTCTAATTGATAATAAATTTAATTGGATGGTTAATGCAGAAATAAAAAATGCTAGACTTGAAATTTTTCAAGATACATTAGTTTGGAATGCTGGCATTTGGTACAACGGTGATTGGTATTTTGGTGTATGGAGAGATGGAGAATGGAGATATGGAAATTGGCAAAATGGTGTTTGGTACAATGGAGTATGGAGAAATGGAATTTTTAAATCAGGAATTATATACAAAGGAAATTTTTTCAAAGGAAAAATAGAAGGAGGAGAAATAAGAGGTGGAAATTTTATTGATGTTGAAATTTCAAAAAATGTAATAGAATATACTGGTGATGAATATCAAGTAAAAAAACAAGAAGATCTAGCACAGAACACACGACAAGTAGCAACAGCGCAAGCTCAGCCTAATACACAAGATCAGCCTAAAACAACTGATAAAGTTAAAGTTCATAGTTCTCAATCAGAAGTTTCACAGCCTATTCAACCAAAAAAAGAAAGTATAAAATTTAATATATCAAGAATGAAAAATTTTGAATCATTCTCAAAAAAATAATTAAACCCAATGGATAAAAAAACGTTAAATTTTGATGATTTCATAACTGAGAAACATCATGACAATGAAGATGTTGTTGATACAATTACAATGGATGTACCATTGTTTATTCGTATGCTAGAATTTGCAAAAGAAGATGCTAAAACTGATATGGATTTGCATAAAGCAACTGAAATTGCACTTAAAATTTCAAAAAAAGAAGGTAAATTATCAATGGATAATTACTATAAAATTGTAAGTGAATGCGGACAAGAAGAAGGTAAAGAAGACGATGATAAAGACGATAAGAAAGATGATAAAAAAGAAGAAAAGAAAGATAAAAAAGATAAAGACGATAAGAAAGACAAAAAAGATAAATAAAAATGAAAAAAACTTTAAGGTTTGACGATTTTTTAAATGAAACATTGTCATCTATACCAGGTTCAAAAAATACATCATCAGATAAACAGATTCTAAGAGCAGCAATTTTAGCTGAGTTAGATACTATCAATTTATACGAACAAATGGCTGACGAAGCTAACGATAGAAAAATCAAAGATGTTTTACTAGATGTAGCCAGAGAGGAAAAAACCCATATCGGCGAATTTCAATCATTATTGAAAGAAATAGATGAAGAATATGCAGAAGAATTAAAAAATGGTAAAAAAGAAGTAGAAAAAGAAGATAAAAACAAATAACAAATGGAAAAATTAAAAAAGTTTGAATCTTTTAAAGATACCATGGTAGGCGGTATATTTACTTCAGATTTTGACGAAGAAATAAAAAGTATTTTTAATGAAATTAAAGATAATTATGATTCAAAAAATTTATTTGGAAGCCCATTTAAAGATGAAGGATTTATTGGATATAAATTAGATGACCGTACAGTTGAAGTCAGAGATGATATGTTTTTTGGTATTCCTGGTTACAAAATTAAAATTAATGAAATAAATGTGGATTGCTCTTATTTATTAAATAAGAAAATATATAAATATCTTAATAATAAATGGAAAGAAAATGAAAAATCAGAAACATCTTTTAATATTTCTAAATTAGGTAGTTCATCACACAAATACAATTTATAAAAACAAATAATAAAATGAAAAGAACAAAAAATTTTGATACATTTACTGTTGAATCAGTAGGAGATTTAGAAGATAGCTTCGTTAAAATTAATATAGATGAAACTGAATTAGAAGTTTCTGATATGCCAAAAGTAGGTAAATTAAATCAAATACCTGGTGATATAATAATTGAAACTCCAAGCAAGACAGATGAGTATAATGCAAAAATGAGATTAGGAGGAGAAGTTATTGTTGATCCTAAATTTCCTGAAAAATCTATACATCACGTCAAAAAATTTAATGATTTTCATTAATAGAACCTTATAAATGATATATATATAACATCATGGGATATATTTATTTATTAGAATCATCTAATGATGATGGTACAATTTACAAAATTGGTTACACAAAAAATTCAATTAAAAAAAGGATAAGTTCATTACAAACAGGAAATCCTTATATAATAAAGGAATTGTGTAGCTATAAAACTAAGTACAATCAAAGATTAGAAAAGAGTCTGCACAATTTATACTCACACTGTAGATTAACTGGTGAATGGTTCTCATTATCACTAAATGATATCACCAATTTCATTGATTTATGTGATAAATTAGAAAATAATTTTGATAATTTAAAAAATAATCATTTTATTTCAAAAATGTTTTGATATATCAAATATAAATACTATCTTTGTACTCAATAATAAACAAAACATGTTTTTAAACATATAACAATCAAATTATATTCTTCCTTAGCTCAGTCGGTAGAGCATTGCACTGTTAATGCAAGTGTCCTTGGTTCAAACCCAAGAGGGAGAGCAAAATAGAATAAAATTAATCGCTCCCTTAGCTCAGTTGGTTAGAGCAAAACACTCATAATGTTGAGGTCGAAGGTTCAATTCCTCCAGGGAGCACAATCATAAATAATTATGATTACAATAAATAAATAAATAAATAAAGATGAAAAAAGTAATTTTATTGATTGCAGTTATTTCTGCATTGACATTTGCTTCTTGCACACCAAAAAGTGCAACCTCTACTTCTACTGGTAATGATTCAATTACAGCTGTAGATACAGTTAGTGTTGATTCGGTAGCAGTTGATACTACAGTAGTAAAGTAACAAACTGTAATTAGCTTGTAAAAAATAAAATCTGTATTTTTAATACAGATTTTTTTTATTTATATAAACTTACACTAATTTTTCTTCTATATTAAAATAACTCAGTTATTGAATATATAGGAGAAAAATATATATATGAGTACAACAATAGCATTTATTTTAGGAATAATGTCGGTTATAGTTTTTGCAGCGATTGTAATGGGTGTGATTGCATTTTTCAAGGTAATAAAATTGAAAAAGAAAGTAGTAGGAGTAGAAGAAAGTATGAATAATAGTGCAAATCAATTGTATACTAGAATAGATACTGAAACTAGTGATTTATATCACAATATTACTAATATGGAAAAATCTACAGGAGAGAATTTAAATGAAATTTATCATCAAATTTCAATAAATGTAGATGAATTAAACAAAAATATTGAAAAATTGAATGATGATGTTTATAGAACAATAGATTCAAGATTTAATAAATTTGAAAATAAAATAGACAGTGAAAATAAATCTATTTACAATACAATGGATTTAAGATTTAATGGTTTTGATAAAAGAGTAAGTGATGAAAATTCAGCTATTTATAAAACTATTGAACACAACAGAAAAACCAATGAATCTAATATAGATTTAAAAGGTGATCAACCTTTATAAAAAATAATAAAATTCAATAGCTGAGAATAAAAAAGCCATCAATTTTTAATTGATGGCTTTTTTTGCTTTTTATATTTTCTATTATTATAAATAGTTTTAATTTTATGAGGTGTGAATGTGAATTTTCTTAGTTTTTTTGTGAGATGTTTTCTAGGATTGAACATTTTCATTAATTCACTAAATATACATTTATCTATACCTGAAGATATTTCTGAACTTAATTGTAAACATAAAACATCTTCAATATTTGATATTGAAGATGAATTAATAATTTTGTTAATTCTGTTATACAATTTTATATTATCAATTGATAATATTTTTAATTTACGTGAAATCTTATCAGTAGTAGAATAATATATAGTAGTATAATCCTTAAAATATATACAAAATATTCTTTCTATGAATTTTATTTCTGATTTATTTTTTGCTGTATATTTATATAAATTATTCATTTTTTCTCAATTCTATATCAATCAAATCAACTATTTTATTCATATCGATTAATAATTTATTATATGAATTATTAATTTCAGTTAAATCACTAAATTTTTCATCTTCACTATTATATTCTCCATCTATCAAATCTTCGCTATTATAAATTACATCTTGTAATTCTGATAATATTTGTTTTCTTTCTGTCATAATTTTATTTTAATCCTGTAGATGAGAATCCACCTTCTCCACGTACTGTTTTTTCTAATACATTAACTTCATTCCATTCATCACATTTTTCAAATTTACCAATAACCATTTGAGCAATTCTATCTCCATTTGATATTGTAAAATTATCTTTTGATAAATTGACAATCAAAATGCAAATTTCTCCAATGTAGTCAGCATCAATTGTACCAGGAGTGTTAATGACAGTAATACCAAATTTAATAGCCAATCCGCTTCTTGGCCTGATTTGTGCTTCATATCCTTCAGGTAATTTAATAAATAAGCCTGTTGGTATCATTTTTCTTTCCAGTGATTCTAATACTATATCATTTTCTATAAATGCTCTTAAATCCATTCCTGCAGCTAATATTGACTCGTATTTTGGTAATTCGTTATTTGATTTGTTTATTATATCTATTTTCATATTTTTTTAATTTTTTTAATTTAATTTTTCTATTGTATTCATAATCATATTTAAAATTTTCAGAGCTTGATATTGAAAAATTATTATTATGAATAATATAATAATAGTCATTTTCAAGTATAAGTTTAGAATCGGTGAAAAAACTAATATCTGAACCTTTTTTATCAATGCCTAATATTTTATATCTTCTATCTATTTTGCACTGACCTCTTATAGTTTTTATGGCTATAATATAATCTCCTTCAATCATGAATATCATTCAATTTTTTTAATTTTGATCTCCTGGATATTTTTACATCATTAATAAAATTAAAAATAGATTCAGTTTTTATTATATTCTCAACAATATCAAAAAAATAAAAACCATGACAATGAACATCTTGAATAAGTTCAATAGTAGAGTGAAACGAAAATGAAAATTCACAATCATTAACTGAAACAGTCACTACCTTATAACCTATAAATGATTCTTCATAATCATGAATTTTTAATAATTTGAATTTGAAATCATTCTCTGTGAGATTCAAGCTTTCTAATGTTATGAAATCTCTATGCATTTTAATTTTAATTTTCTAACTGTTTGATTTGATAGTAAAGTACCTTTTAATATCAATTCTCTAACTTGAATTGGAGTAATTGCAGAAATAGTATTTAATTCAAAATCTTTTATAAATTTTTTCTTTCTTATTTCCGACTCTTTTTTCTTATTGTAGTCATAATAAACTTCAAATAAACTAACATATGAAAGATTACAAATCTTTCTATATTGCCATTCATATTCTTTATCATCAACTACAATTTTTCTAAAATATTTCTTCATTTAATAATTTTAATTTTATCATTCTTTCAACTATATTCTTATCTCCTTTTTCTATTCTATTAACTAATCCCCAAACATAATTATTACAAAATAATAATGTTAGTTCTGCTTGAGCATCAAGATTTGATAAAAAAACTTCGGCAATTGGAATAAATTCTGAACTATATTTAACAAATTTATTTGTTATTTTTTCAACATTGATCATTCTAATGAGCAAATCAAAATTATCATTTATAAAAGGATTATCTCGTTTTACTAATTTTCTTACTATGCAGCATATTATTGGAGCTAAGCATTGCAAAACAACATCATCATTAATATCACAATATTCGACATCATTCTTATATGTTATCTTATTTAGATAATATTCAATATACTTTTTTTCAATATCCGGATAAATTGTTATTTGATCCACTAGAAATATTTCATATTCTTTTCTCATAATTATGAATTCCAATAATCTTCTGATTCTACTTTAATTTCTTCTTTAATTTCTTCTTTTGATTCAACAATTTCTATTTTTTGTTTTTCTACTTTTTCTATAATTTCTGGTACAATACTTTCTTCAATTATCTCATCATCAGAAATTTTTTTATCATCATTTTCAATTATTTCTTTTTCAATTGTGTCATATTCAACAATATCATCATCAGAATATTTAATAAAAGTTTTTGGATCATAATTCAATATTAATAATTCTGTGCCTTTTGTGTCTTTCGTTTCAGAAAAACTTGCAGATGAACGGAAAAATTCTTTTTCCATCCAAAAAAACTTATCTTTAGGTAGATATTGAGATAATTCTGGAAAGTCATAATAAGACAAAGCCCAACGTGATTTAGATTTTTTAATTAAATTTAATAGTCTAATATGAGTTTCTTGATTAAAACTATCTTTTACTCCATACCATGATGCTCTTTTACCCGTATCATTACCATTATCGTCATTACTGAAATATGGGGGGTCTAAATAAAAAAATGTATCTTCTGAATCATACATATTTATAAGTTCTCCAAAATCTAAACTATGAACATTTGTTATTTTAGATAGTTTTTCTTGATATTCTTTTTTCTTTAATTTATTTATTAGTGCATATAGTTTAATTTTATTTGTACCTCCAATACCGCTATATCCTCCACTTCTTGGATATACACCATTAAATGTTGATGTTAGCAAAAATGCATACTTCACACCAGCATCAAAATCTGGAATATTTGTTGGCGGATTGTCTAAAAAATTAGTTTCACTCTTATCGTGTTTATACGAATAAAATATATCTTTATGAAATTGCTTATATTCTTCTCCAGTTTTATCCGTTTTTAGAAATCCATTATTTATTTCATTCTCTATATAAGTCAAAAATGTTTTATGATCTTTTAAGCAAGCAAATAAATTTGCCATATGTTTATTATAGTCATTATAAATTATATTTTCAACATGAGAATAGTCTAATTTAGGACTAGTATATACCCACATTGCTCCACTAAATGGTTCTGAATATGTTTTTATGTCTTTTGGAATATAGTTATAAATCCAGCCAGACATACGGCTTTTTGCTCCGAAATAGCTAATCATTATTTTGTTATTATTTTTATTTATTTAGTTGTGTTTTTTTACTTTGTTTATCTTTTTCTGTATTTTGTTTTCAAAGAATTTATTAACATAACTTCATCATATTTTAACTTTTTTCTATCTAAATAAGTGTATGCATCTTTATATAAAAAATTGTAAATGTTTTCTACATCAGACAATCCACCCCAATCTATAACATAATATCTTCCATTAGTTTTTCTATCTCTAATATTATTTCTCTTAACATTAGCACATTCAACTAATATATCCACATATTTTTTGATATAAATATATGATGCTGATATGATATTTATTTGTCCTCTGACAATACCTGGTCTTCTTTTGTCTTTATGTATATGAACACATCCATCACCATCAAAATATCCTCTCATATAGTGATGTATTAATTTTTCTGGAATTAATGGAAATTCTATAATATTTGTTTTTCTAGGCGTAATATAATACTTAGATAAATCATTAAACATTTTTACTGATGTGCAATAAATAGAGCACATATCAGGTCTGCATTTGCTTATAGTAATATTACCTGAAAATTCTATTTTATTTTTAAATTTTTCTAAAATATCAATATCTTTTTTATTAATTTTTATTGTCATAACTTTAAAATTTATACCTCTATCAAGAACACATCCATCTGCTGCTATAAATCCTAAAAAATACGCTTTATCCTCTGAATCTATATTTTCAAAATAATTCTCATTGAAATATGCTTTACGACCACCCATTAGTCATAATATTTTTTTTTCTCAATAGAATTATGTAAAATAAGATCTGAGTATATTAGATACTCAATATATTTTGATGTATTAACTATATTATTGTTCAAATATTCTCTGATTTCCTCACTTAGGCATACAGACAATTTCTCTTTCGTTATTATTTTTTTCATATTTTATTTATTCTTTAAGGGTATATATAAAAAAAATAAGGTTATGTTTTAATATTATATGAATTATTTCAAACAAAAAAATAGATTTTTATTATAAATAATAAAAATCTAATATGTCATTAAACAAATTTAAAATAAAACCAAACAAAAAATCAATTGGTATCACATTAGACATAGAAATTAATAAAAGTTTAGATAGATATTTAGAAGAAATAAAAATTAGCAAATCTGAATATATTGAATATTTAATAGAAAAAGATATAAAAAAAGCTGATTAAATATCAGCCTTTTTATTTATTTTTTCAAGTTTTTTCTTTCTCATTAATGTATTAATACATGTTTGGTGAATTTCTGTTCCGTACCAATCATTAAATGATAATTTATCATCATCAATAACACAAATAAATCCGTCGTCATATTCCTCAGTAAAATCAGATGATTTAAAATATTTATAGTAAGCTTTAAAATCAATTGCAATTTTTTCTTTTCCTGATAAAGGTATTCCGTATTCTATTATCATACTACATCAGATTTTATTTCTTCAGTTCCCCATTCACTTTCAAATTGAGTCCTCATTTTTTCATATTTTTCATACATTTCGATAAATCTATTTTTATCTTCGATTGAAACTATATTACAACTAAAAAAACATGGATAACCATTCACAGACCTTGGTCCTGCTTCACTATATCTTTCATAAAACATACCTATTGTTTTCAGAAATTCTTCACGTTTAGGAGTATCATTTTTGTACTCTGTGCGGTCGTCAATATATTTAAGTTTATTTTTTCTGTCAGTTTTTATTTCTCCTACAATTTTCGGTGCAGTAGGTGACGATCCAATAAACAATGATGCCATAAAAACAGTCATCACTTCACTTGGTCTACATTGAAGTGATGTAAATACTTTACAATCAAATACATCTTTAACTAGTGTCTTAAGTTCATCATTAGTCATTTTGCGGTGTTCCCAGTTTGCCATAATTTTTTTTATTTTTAAAATAAAGTTTCAGAATCTTCATTATTCAATCTATTTAATTTTCGGTATCTTATTTCTTGATTAAAAGCAGATATATATTTATCTACTTCTATTTTACCATACATTTTATTAAACTTCCATTCATTAGTTTTGACATGATTCAATGTATTGTACAAATGAGAAGTTTCCATATCAATTATTTTTATTTCTCTTCCATCTGATGTACGCCATACCAAATTACTATCTCTCATTATAAATAACAGTTATATTTTTCAATTTTTCTAAAACCTCTTTATCATCTTTAAATTTTTCGATCCAATCATTCAAATCACAATTGTTATACACTATGCTACAATTAGCTGTTATTACAATTTGATCAATGAATACTTTTTTATATTTTTCGTTTTTCTGTATATCACCAGAAAAATAATTTTTATGTGTTTTATCTATTGTTTTTTTATTTTCTAAGTCTTGATATTCTTTTATTCTATCTTTTTTCATGTGATTTCAATTTTTTCAATTTTTCTTTTCTTGACATTTCTATAAAATTACAATTGAATGAATTTCTTTTATCTGAACTAATTAAATCTGAACAATACTTGCAAACTTGTGTACAATAAGAACTACTAATATTAATTCCTTTTAAATGCTGGCAATCATCTAAGTGACCATATGCATAAATATCATATTTAATCATTTTAAAAATCTATATTTTAATTTATTCAATTTTCGAATTTTCCGTTTTCTAATATCTTTTAGTGTATATTTATATGATGATTTATAGAAAAATATAACAATAATAGTATCAGTAAAATCTTTTGCTATTAATCTAAATAAAAGAATGAATAATAAAGTTCTAAATATATTAAAAGGATTGAAAGATTCACTAATATAACCAAAAAATATAATATAACCAAAAGGAATTAGTAATAAAAAAATATATAATCTACTTTTTATATGTTCTTTCTTGCTATTAGATACATTACAATTATTTATAGTTTTTTTATCTATTGTGAAAATTGTTGTATATACTAATTTAATAAATCTTTTAAATATTAACATTATAATTAAAAAATAATTTTTTTATTTTTTATCAATTCATAAATAATTTCATCCATATTAGAAATTAAATAATTTTTAACTTTATTACAAACAAATTTATCTCTTTCTAATTCTGATGCATTATTCCAATCATCTAAATCTGCTGATGATGAAAAATCAAATTTATCAATATTTACTGATATTTTTAGTTCCTTTTTCATAATTATTTTTAATATTTGTAGCAAAAAGGAGGATTTAATCCTTGATTTTCATATTCTTTCTCTTTTACCAAATCTTTCAATATAGATTGACATTCAGCTTTTCCTTCCCTTAGAGATGATTTATACCATATGACAAGCTCATTTTCAGGCGGATAATGTTCTTTATCCATACTGGATTCTTTCAACAATTCTTTATACGATGATACCATATCTTCAAAACTACGTATAATTTTAGATAGGAAGTACTCTACTACAATTTTTTCTTCTAATATTGTTATGCCATCTACATCGAAATAAAAATGAGTTGTTTCTATCATATCCTTTTTGTTTGTCATTATTCTTATTTTAAATTGTTCAACAAAGATAATACAATATTTTTATATAAAGAATCTATTTAATAAAATATGAAGTTAATTATCATTAATTAATAATAAGTTTATATTCATTTTATTGTGTTGTGATAAAATATAGTTACTTTTGTATATAAAATAAATTATTGAATTATGAATCCAACAATAACATTTTTAATTGGTCCTCCTGCTTCAGGTAAAAGTACATATAGAGATAAATATTCTACTAATGAAGTTATAATATCCAGGGATGATATTAGGAACGAAATTATAGAATCAGTAGGATTATCTTACAGTGATTCATTTTATGATAAAGAAATCCAAAAAAATGTAAATAACATATTACAAAACAATATATCAGAAGCTATCAAACATAAAAAAAATATCATTGTTGACATGTCAAATATTAATGTTTCTCAAAGGAGAAAAACAATGAGTAGAATTCCAAAAATATATACAAGAAAAGCTGTAGTGTTTCTGGTAAATTACGATGAATTAGTAATAAGATTAAAAACACGTGAAGATAAAACAGGTAAATATATACCTATTGAGTTATTAGAATTGATGGTAAGTCAATACGAAGAGCCATCAGAAGAAGAGAATTTTTCAGATGTTCAATATATTAAATGATGAAAGCAATTTGTATAAAAACTACAAAATATCCTAGGGAGGATTATATGTTAGGTAATATTTATGATTATTATCATTCTAATAACAAAGATTTTTTTTATGTAGTGAATAATTATAATTTATCTTGCTCATTTGAATACTATGAATTTCCGAATTTTTTTATAAATGAAAGAAAATTTAAATTGTTGAATATTAATAATGAGATTGAATTAAATAATATATAATAAAAATTATTTTTAAATGACAAATCTTGATTACATAAAATCCAAATTTTATAATAAAGAATCAATTATTAATCAATTGAATATTTGGAGTTCAGAGAACAAAAAAATTATATTCACAAATGGATGTTTTGATATATTACACAAAGGACATGTAGAATACTTAGCAAAATCAAAAGATTTAGGAGATATTTTGATCATCGGATTAAATTCTGATAAATCAGTCAAAAAATTAAAAGGAGAATCAAGACCAATAAATAACCAAAATTCTAGATCACTTCTTTTATCATCTTTATTATTTGTAGATGCTGTTATATGTTTTGATGAAGATACTCCACTAAATTTAATAGAGATAATAAAACCTGATATATTAGTAAAAGGAGGAGATTACAAAAAAGAAGATATTATTGGGTATGACTTTGTAATAGAAATAGGAGGAGAAGTAAAAATAATTGATTTGATAGAAGGATATTCAACAACTAATATCATAAAAAAAAGCAGAAATTGAATTTCTGCTTTTTTATTTTTTATACAGTTGGAGCAACTGTGGTTTGTTGTGTAGTAGTTGTTGGAGCAACTGTTGTTGTTTGTTGTGTAGTAGTTGTTGGCTGAACTGTTGTGGTTTCTGTTGTTGATACAGTATTTTCAACTCCATCATCATAAATTATAAGGCAAGGTACAGTTGCAGTAGTATTTATCATCCATGCTCTTTGTTCCATTCTAACAAATGGATGATCAATATTTTTTATAGTTTCACGCAATGAATCTAAATTATTTTTATTTACATAAACATGAATTCCGCCTGCTCTATTTTTACCATCCCAACCAATAGAAAAATTAGTAGTTATAAGTGCTAATTTATCTGTTGATTCTAATATTTTATTCAAATTTGGGTTTTGATCATTTCCACTCATATCCACATTGACCTTAAATCCTGAATTGTTTAATGCTGGATGAATAGCATTAATGATATTTGTTGCTATTTTTTTATTTTCTTCAGGAGATTGATAATTATCTCCACCTTCTTTAGTTCCTCCATGTATTGAGGCTTCATTAACAAATTCAACAAAATCTTTTAATTTTTTCATATTTTTTAATTTTTTTTATGTTATTATATATTAATAATATACTTTTATTTTTTTAATTCCATTTTCAAAATTTTTATTCCAAACAATTCTTGTCTTATTATCTTGAAAATCATCAAATTCTGTCCATGCAGTTTTAGGCTTACCTTCAGTATAGCCATTTAATGTAGATTTTGTATAACCTCTTGCTTTTATTTCTAATTTTTTATCTTCAGATTTAACTATTTTAAAATCTGTAATCAAAGTAGTAGGATTATTTTTTAAATCTCTAATAATAATTTTATAATCTACATTTACATATTTACCTGTTCCTTCTAAAAAGTCTTTAAAATTTTTCATATATTAAATTTTTTTGCTTCCTCTTTCATTTTATAATTTTCAATTTCTCTATCAGTTGCTAATCTTTTAACTCTTGATTTTGGAACCATCCATTGTCCGTTATCAATAATATCATCTATCAAATACATATATACTGAATAATCAAAATTATAACCAATTATTTCTCCTACTCTTATTTCATAAATATTTTTTTGTACTACACCAGATTTATACACGGATTTAAATACTACAATAGAACCTTTTTTATATTCTTCCAATTCTTCTCTTTTTTGATTGAAAGATTTTTTTGATTCATTAACAAAAACATCAAATTTTTTCATATATTAAATTTTTTTGATGATATTATAGGTTTAACAATTTCAATTATTTTGTCTCCATATTTAGTAACTATATCAGGATGAATATCTGATAATGGATCAAGTTGATCTTCAACAGAATCTATTATGAAAAGATTGTACAATCCATTAAAATCTTTTAGAAATAAGTCTTCTTGAAATTTATACATTAATTGACTTGATGCATCAGTAAATATTTTCTGTTTTTTATTCACATATTTTTTTATTTTACTTTCCAGAGATTCAATTTCATTAATAATATCAGAACATTCTAATTTTACTTCACCATATTGAATTAATGATTTTAAATTTTTATCAGAGCCAAAATCAATTAATTTTTGTTCAGTATACAAATTTTTATATTCTGATAATTTAGTAACATTTTTACCTGCCATTTCAGAAATCCAATTAATAATTCCACTATCTGTATTTTCATTGAAATCAATTATATAATCATTAACTACATTAGTAAGTTTTGATGACTTCTTCATCATTTTAAAATCATCATCTACTTCCATACTAAAACTTTCATTGAACTTTTTAACTTTCATAATTGATATTAATTTTTGTGTATTATATATATAAAATAAAAACCTTGAATTTACATTCAAGGTTTTATAAAAAAAAAATTAAATTTTGATATTATCAAGTAATATTTGTTCAAATCCATCTGGTAAATAATTACTACTCAATCTAGTTAATTTTCTTGAAAAAATTATATTTTCAGTTACTCTTTCTTTAAAATCAACTTCTTTGTTTTTTCTATAAATATAAAGAATATCACAAAGATTTTCTACAAATTCATCAGAATCAAAATCAATATCATCAGGATATTTTTGTTTAAACATCGCATAAACTGTTTTTGATCCAGCATCACCTATGCCTCTTGACTCTTCTTTAAATTTAACCACACTTAATATGTTATCACCTCCATCTCCTGCTACCACCTTTTTAAAATATGATTCTTCTTTATTTACTGGTGATATTTTAGCTTTACTTGTTATTTTATCAAAATAATTTATAAAATCAAGATCATCATTAAGATCAAAAATATCTCCTTCTGTAGTATCTTCAAGATTTTTCATAAATATATTATAATTAATTGGAACATATAATCTCTCATCTTGAAATTTATGATTATACATCATGTTTATATAATTATCAGAAGTACTAAATTTTAATAATTGATGAAGGTCACCATCATTAGATACCATTAAACTTGATATTCCTTTTTTATTACCTTCTGTAACAATATGGGCTACCAAATCATCACCCTCAAATGGATCTATTTGATATAAAAGACAATTATGTCTATTTTTTATACTCTCTTTAAATTTATCAAATGTATCAAATACAAATTCCCAATCAATTTCAAGATCTTTTTTTCTTTTGCCTTTATATTCAGGATAAACATTTTTTCTCCAACTTCTTTTACTATCAGATAAAAAATATATTTTATTGAAATGATATGAATTTGCTAAATTGTTAAAGTCATTTAATAAAAGTGTTTCCAAATCTCCATAAAGTGTTTTTAATTTATGTAATATAAATACAGATCTATATAGCATATAATTTCCATCTATTACACATGAAATTTTAATCATATTTTTTACTTTCTTTTATCTTATATATTGAATATATAAGTATTTGTTTAAATTAAAAAAGTGTAATATAAATTACACTTTTTTATACACTTAAAAGTGCAATATATAGCACTATTTAAAAAAATAATTAAAAAACTGTCATTTTTAGATAATAATTATTTAATAAATATGAAAAAGTGCGTTATATTGCACTTTTAGTTGACAATATATTTCATATGTCCTGCATGTGGATTATTATCAGAGCCAATATATGTATAATATATTTCAATTGATTCTAATTCATTTGGAAGTCTTTCAACTTTTCCTCCTTCATTAATTTGCATATTTTCTTTATATAAAAATTTAACTGCTGGCTCCTCACCTAATACAGTTTTTAATCCAACTTTTATATCCTTTGATCCTGCATGAGTCAAATCTATATTATTATAAATATAGTCATTAATTATTTTTTCTTTAAATATTTTTATATCATCCATGTTTTTTAATTATTTTTTCTATATATTCCAATTTATCTCTTCTAAATGAAATATTTATTTTATCTAACTTAGATATTCTATTCTTTTTAAGTATTGTTATTGAACTATCATATGAATAATCCATATAAAACAGTGATACAGATGGAGATGACATTGGAGTAACAGAGATTAATCCGCCAAAATGCTCATCATCTGGTAATACTATGTTAGGAATTTTTCCTTCAAGTAATCTGATCTTATTTATTCTATTTTCTTTTAATTGCTGTATATTTGATTTTCTCATACCTCCACCTCCAATAGTAGAGGCTGATATTCTTCTGACCATAGGAAACATAATATCACTAAAATCAGTTCTAATAGATTCACTATTATCAAGTTCATCTTGAACTGTATTTTTAATATAACCTGAAGCTAAATCAGTAGTATTGTCATTAGTCATTTTACCCATTACTAAATTCCATTTTTCTAATGTATTTTCTTTTTCACTCATTTAAATTTATATTTTTTAATATCCAATATTTTCTGTTATTATTTTTTTATTTCCTTTTTCATCTAATATGTAAATAAGATATGTATTAATGTTCCAATTTTTATCCATGAAGTTTTTAATAAAAGTTCCATTATTAGTATCTAATATTCTGATTTTTATAATACAATTAAAAGGATTAATTATTTTCTCTCCGTTTAATTTTTTTAGTTTAAATTCTCTATCAATTGATAATTTTACATTTATAAATTCAATAACATGAGATATATTAGATAAAGATACTGTAGGATCAGCAATATCTTTATCAATTAGTTCTCCATAAATAAAAGTTTCATTCATTTTATTGATTAAATAACGTAAAGATTTCAAAAAATAAGAATCTAGATAATACTTAGATTCTATTAGATAATTTTCATTGTCTAAATAGCACTTATTTGATATAGAATCAATTGTACTCACAATCCAACTCATTATTAAGAAGTTTTTAAATTTTCTTTTATATCAGTGACATAAGAGATTAAGTGAATAATAGGATCAATTGTTTCTGTATATCTTTCATTATAAGATCTTTGAATATTTATAAGAGTTGCACCAATTTTTATTATTTTTGGATTATCCTTTGACATCAATCTATTAAAAAGAGGTCTTCCAAGAGCTTTCATCAATTCTAACGGATTATCTTGAAAATTATTAATAACAAAATTGTAATTATCTTCAATACTATTTCTACCATCAAAAATAAATTCAAAAATAGCATCATAACTAGATGAACTTATTGATTTAAATTGATCTGTATTTTTAGTGATGAATACTTCTTGAAGTTTTTGTGTAGCACTTCTCAAATCTGGAAAACTAATCATGATAATTTTCTTTATTTCATCATCAGAAATAGTCATTTTATTTTTTTGCGATATTGCTTTAAGATATTTAAGATACATTGTTTGTAAATATTCTTCTTCTTCTTTATTTTTAGGATTGAAATCTACTTTCATAAATCTTGATAATATTTTATCATCAATATCTTGAATATAATTAGTTGTAAGTATGAATCTTACATGTTGAAAAGTATCAGAAAAACCTTTCATTGCTTTTTTATATTCAGGTGATACTCCATCAAATTCGTCCAAAAATATAGTTTTTTGAGCATCTTTACCCATAAATGGATTCAAACTTTTACAATGACTTTGTAATTGATCTCTTAGAATATTGACACTTGTATCTTTTGATGCATTGAATTCAATATTATCTGTATCTTTACATAATATTCTTGCTAATGTAGTTTTACCTGTACCTGGAGTATCACTATAAAATATCATATTAGATATTAATCCATTCTGAATCAATTCTCTAACTCTTGGTAATAATATAATTGTTTTTAAGCTTTTCGGTTGGTACTTATACCAGAACATATCATTCTTCATATATTTATAATTTATAATTTATGAGTATTGTAGAATTAAATATACTGAAGGTTTGAAAAATCAATTAAAAAATTAAAAAATTATATTGACATATTTATAGAATGTTCAATTATAATACAACATTTTTTATATATACTGAGATAAAAATAATATAATATATAATATATGAATATAGATGATGCATACAATTATGATGATAATTTTGTAAGAATGACTACTATTGCATTAGCAAAAACGTTAGGTACTAAAATTAGATGGATAAATAGGTATAGTGATGGAAAAAAACATAGAGTAATAATACCATTTTATACATCATTTGCAGGACAAGAAAGATTTATGTTAGATGCATTTGTTGATGATGTAGTAGGTAGCAGAGTTGAACTAAATACAGATCAAAAACAAAGAGGTACAATAACGTTCAAAGGTGGTTCTCAGAGAGATGATGAATTTGCAAATCCTAACCAATTTTTATCTAAAGAAAGCAAAGTCAATGATGAATTAAGAAGTGTTATAAGTAGAGTAAAAGCTATTCCAATTTCTCTTAATTATGAAATAAGTATTACCTTGGACAATGAATGGGAATTAGATACTTGTTATACTAGAATGCTGGATGTATTATACAACTATAGATTTTTTAATATAAGTTATTTTGGAATGAAAATTGATTCGTTTTTTAAATTACCTTCTGAAGGAGGTATTGATATTCCGAGAAATGGTAGTATTGGAACTGATGCAAGCATAATAAGCATGAAATTTACATTGGAGGTAGTAACTTACTATCCAGCATTCACTGTTAATACAGAAGATTATGAAATATGTGATAATGATGATTCAATAGATTGGGATTTTCTTGGAATTGAAAAACCAAATAAAAATAGTAAATCTAAAGAGGAAATGAAAAGAGCATATTGGTATAATAATTTACTTGATAATAGAACAAAAGATGAAATAATTAAAGAAAAAGAAGACAATAGAGACAATGAAATAAATAATATGGAATAAAATAAAAAATCATAACTTATAAGTTATGATTTTTTTGTTTTTCTCATTTTTATAAAAGGTTTATTATTAATTGTTATATCACCTTTCTGATTTATATTTATAGATTTCACTTTTAGTTTTTTATTTTTAAATCTACCACCTAATATATCATCTCCTATTTTTATTCTCATTTTAGATTTACCATCAAGAGATACGTTCAAGCTTGAATAATTCTCATATGTCTTTATAAATTTCATAAGATATATTTATTTTTTATTATATATAAAATAATATTAACAAAAAATGTTTTTTATCGAAAAATGAGTTTTTTAATTTAATATATAATCTCAGAGAACATCATAAAACAAGTAAAACATGCAACACGCAGAAAATAAAAAATAAAAAAAATAAAAAATATGAAAAATTTAAAGTATGATTTGTTTAATTTCAAAAAGGAATTACCTATTGAAGATTATGAATTAAATATAATTGTTGAGAGATACATTAGCAATTATGATAATTATTCTGAAAAAGAGCTAGTAAGTTCTTTAAAAGAAAACTTAGCAGGATATGCTTGGGACACAAAAGTTAAAAGATTAGTAGAATCTTTACAGGATGAAATAAAAAGTGAGCCTATAAATTACAATTTAAAAGATTTATACAAAAAAATTGAAAGAAAAAATTACGGTCAAATGTATCGTCCAGCTTTGAACTCTATTCTTAATATTATAAACATTCAAGATAATGATTCAAAAATGAGTACTATATTAAATGAATTGGTTATTCATGATTGGATTCCTGAAGTAAAAATGTTCTTATCTGGTTATATGAATAATCCTATTCAAAGACAAAATTTAGTAAATTCAGGGAGTGCATCAAAAGTATTTACATTAGTAGAAAAAACAAATGAAGGAAATTTAGTATTTATGAAAGACCGTTGGTTTTTAATCGGGCAAGATGAAATTAAACAAACACTTTTAGAAAATCATATCACAGATATTGAAAAATTAAGAGAATTTAGAATTCTAGAAAAAGTTATGACTATTGGAGATATAAATGAAGATAAAATTTCATTTAGACTAGATGAAAATTTAGTATTAAGCATATCAACCAAATCAGACAAAGATGTATTTTTAAATGAAGAAAAATTAGATAAAGAAACTACATTAGAAAACTTATTCAATTCAAAAATTATTCCTTGGTTGAAAAAAGATTTTTATGTACTATCAACAACAACAGCACAAAATTTGGACAAATTTGTTGACTTAGATATTGCATTAAAAATAGAAAATGTATTACATCCACAATTGGAGTCTTATGTTATAAATTATAAAGATAAATTATATACTTATAACAATGACACTAGAACAGGTTCTGCTTTTTATGAATATAATTCACCAAATGATTTAATTAATGATGTTCAAAGAGAATTAGATTATGATTTAACAGGATTCTTAGAAAACAAACTTTCAAAAGAAGTAAAACATTTGAGAACATTAGAAGATAAAGAAATGGAAATAAAAGAATCTATCAAAGAAATTGACAAAGGATTAGAATTGTTAAAAGAAAATGAAGTATTAGTAAATGAAGATAAAGCATTGAAAGAAACTTTCAATCAATTATTAGTATCTAAACATGATTTATACGAAAACTTGAAATCTGTTAAAGACGATAAAGTTAAGGCAAAAAGAATGATTATATAAAAAAAAATTAAAATATGGAAAAATTAAAGAAATTTGAAAATTACCAAAAAAAACCGGTGTATTATACAGATGATGAAGGTCAGCCTATTGCATTTTATGATACAGAAAAAGGAAAAATAGCAAAAAAAATGTCAGAAAGAATTTTTGAGGATTTTTTATCATATCTATCTCAATTTGGAATAGATCAAGCACAGGGCGTAATTGAACATTTACAAAGAATTGCAGATAGTGGATATGATTATCATAAACAACCTAATGATAATTTCAAGTTTGATAATGAACGATAAATATCAAAGAATGATTATATAATGTTATAAATGAGCAAATTGAAAAGATATCACATTTTGTGATATCTTTTTTAATTAATAATCATTTTTATTAAACTTTTATTAAACTTTTAATTATTAGAAATCTATAAAAATTAACTTATATATAAACACAATAAATCAACACATTAAAAGGCATTTATAATCATCAACATATCATATATTTTAATAGGCAAAATAGAATAAAAAAACAAAAAACAAAAAAACAAAAAACAAAATGGCAAGATATATTGATGACACAACTTTTTACTATGAAATCATAATTAGCAAAGGTAAGGGTAAATTAACTAGAAAGTCTGAAAAAATGATAATTCTAATTGGAGAAGAAATGATAAAAAAATTTGAAAGAAAATATAAAACATCAGATGATAAATATGATTGTATGCAACAAGGAATTCTTATGATGCTTCAAAATTGGAAGGGCTTCAATGAAAAAAAATATTCATCTGCATTTCCATATTTTTCAGAAATTTGCAAACGTGGTATTGCAGGCGGATTAAATGTAATTTATCAAAAGAAAAACAATCAAGACATACCAAAAATGATAAGTTTAAGTAGCGCAAATGATGGTAAAGGTCTTCATAATATCTAAAAAATAATAAATATAATATGGCACTAAGAGATTGGGTCAGAAATGACGGAGTAATTAATTCAATACCAGGAACATCAAATTCATATAGAAATGATGAAGAATTTATAATGTTAGTTAGAGATATTCAATACCAAGACATTCAAACGGGAGCACATAATAGTTTTCCAACATTGTATGATGTTGCAAAGGCAAACGGTGGTAGAAATTACATAAATGTAACAGACAACACTAAACTTGTTCAAGATCCACCTAATTTAAACTCATTGAGAAATAGATATTAATTTATGGGAGCAAATAAAGCAACATTTGGAAATAGAAAGAATAAAAATGGTAAAAATAAATATCATCAGGGTTTTTATAATCTTGAAAATGAAGAAAAATACATTGGAATTCTTCCTATAAAATATTTCAGTTCATGGGAATTAGGATTTTGTAGATTTTGTGATTTAAATGATAAAGTATTAAAATGGAGTTCTGAAAGTTTGGAGATTCCATATCAATACAAAAATAAGTTAGGACAGATAGAAACTCATCGTTATTATCCAGATTACTATCTGGAAATGATTGATCATAACGACAAAGAAAGATATGATAGACTTGTAGTTGAAGTTAAACCTAAACATGAAACTGAACCTCCCAAACCACCTACTAGGCAAACATTAAAAATGTTAGAAAATTATGAATATTCTTTAAATACATACAAAAAAAATATACATAAATGGCATTTCACAAAAGAATGGTGTGAAAGACATAATTTGAAATTTATAATAATTTCTGAAGATGATTTGAAAAAATATGGTATAATAAAATGAATAACATGTCATTCACTGATGAACTCAAAGCATTATTTGGACAATACAATCAAAATATAAATTTGATTAGAAAAGAATCAACAGAAGAGATATTTAATTATATCATTAGATATCCAAATAAGCAAATAAGATCAACTACATTAGCGAATATTCAAATTGGTAAATTTTATATAATTAAATATAATTATAATGGAAATAAATTATGGTGTCCAATTTTAACCATACCACCCATAAAAAATTCAAATGAACTTGGAATTTTAGAGAGTCAATTAAAAATTGTTAACATTAAAAAAATTTTATATGCTATAAATTTTGATTATTTACCAGTATTATACAAAGCACAATTAATTGATTCAATAATCCAGGCTAATCCAGATAGATACGATAAAAATTCCGATAAAATATCAAAAGGTGATGTTGTAAATAATGAATTTAATTTTAATGTAAATTGGATTTATCAATATTTAAAAATTAATGGAAAAAAGAATTACTCAATAACAGCATATGATATATCTAAAATTGAGAACGTATATCAAGTATCTTCAACAATTCTTCAAAGATTTGTTTTTTTAGATACATACAAAATAAATAATGGTTTAATGTACGACACATTGAACAATATAGTGAATAATAAGTTGAAATTAGATTTTTCAGATAAAATAAAAATATATGAAGAAATATTAAAACTTTATGAAAAAGATATTGAGAATTTTTATACATCATTAAAAAATTTTGAAAAAAATCTAAAATTAATTGAAAATTTATAAAAAATATTAATATTCTTATTTTAAATGAACACATATATTTTAATATATAATAAAAAATTAATAAATAAACAGTGGCAACATATAACAGATATAATCAGCCAAATTCCATGTATGATTTTGGTAGAGGTAATGTAGGAAAAAGCTTTGGAAATAAAATATTAAGAAAATTAAGTAATTTTGGAATGGACGAGCAAGAAATGGTTGTTAGAAACAGTCAGGCTATTGGCGCATTTCAAGATACCAGTAATTTGCTTTATGAACCTGGTACAAACATGTACGATTTATTCACAAAAAAAATAATTTCTAAAATATTAGAAAAAAAATCTATTGCTTATTTAGATCGTAGATATTTAGACAAAAGAAAAATATTACATCAGTACGCAATAAAGGAAGAAATTAAAGATTACGTAACTAGAATTGCAGAAGAAGCAATAAATTATGATGATGATAATTATTTTTGCACTGTTTCTGATTTACCAGATACTTATGATCAATCAATAAGAGTAAAATATCAGGAAAATTTTAAAAAAATTTATAATGCATTTAACTTTAATGATGGATTAACAGCTTGGAATTACATGAAAACATTTTTAATTGATGGATTTTTATCATTTGAAATTGTTTATGACGATGATCAAAAAAATATAATTGAATTAAATTTATTGGATCCTTTAACTTTAATTGTAGCTGCAGAACCAGGTACTGGAACTGTTGTTTGGATTCAAAATCCAGATGTTCCACAATTAAGAAGAGTTTTATTAGATGCTAATATTATTTATATTTCATATTCAAATAATTTAGACTATGATGAAACAAGTTATGTAGAAGGATTGATTAAACCTTATAATCAACTTAAGTTGTTAGAATTCACAAAATTGATGTATAATTTAAATCAGGCATCAATATATAAAAAATTTGTAATTCCTGTAAATGGATTAACTAGACAACAAGCTGAACAGCAAATTAGTCAGTTGATGAGTGAATATCATGAAGATATAGAATGGGATGATACAACAGGAATACCATATATAAATGGCTCAACTAAAATTCCTCATTCTAAAGATTATTGGTTTCCAACATCAGAATTAGGTACTCCAGAAATGGAAATTTTACAACCGCAACAAGCAGAATTAAATGAAGATATAGTATTACAATGGTTTTATAAATCATTTAAAAGAGCATCAAAAATGCCATTTTCTAGATTAGATGAAGACCAGGGTGGTGGTAATTTTTATGATGATACAGCATCAATTACAATGGATGAAATAAGATTCAAAAATTTTGTTAGTAGATTAAGAACATTATTCAAAGAGGTATTAGTTAAGCCATTAAAAATACAGATGGTATTAGAATTTCCAGAATTGAGCAGTGATAGAATATTTGAAAGTTACATTAAATTAAATTTCAATTCTAATGATTTATTTGAAGAATGGAAATATTTGAACAATTTAGCAAAAAGAGCAGAAATCGCATCAACATTATCCAGCAATCTACAAGATGGAGAGGGAAAACCATATTTATCAATTGAATGGATAGTTAGAAATATTATGAAATTTACTGATAAAGATATTGAATCAAACAATAAATGCAAAATGATGAGTGGTACAGCAGGAGAAGGAGCTGGAGCATCTGGCGGAGGCGGAGGTGACATGGGAGGATTTCCAGGCGGAGAACCAGGATTTCCTGGTGGAGAAGGCGGAGGTGGTCAAGCACAAGGAGGCGGACAAGCGCAAGGAGGCGGACAAGCACAAGGAGGTGGTCAAGCGCAAGGAGGCGGACAAGCACAAGGAGGTGGTCAAGCACAAGGAGGCGGACAATCACAAGGTGAAGCAGAATTTTAAATTATATACAATGAACAAAAAAAGAGATAACAAATTGTTATCTCTTTTTTTGTTCTTATAATTAAAAATTAACATTATTTAAATCACAATCAAAAAATACAACTATAATTATTTAATATATAAATAAAAAAATAACAACAAATATGCCAGTAGATAGAGGAATAATAGCGATACTATATTATAATAAAATAACTGATATAGATAAGGTAGAAGATTTTATAGGAGAAAATAATGGATACTATGAGATTAAAATAGATGGAAAAATTGAAAAATTAAAAATTCCAGATCATTCATATATAGAAAAAGTGGATGGTATGATAAATATGATAACTGAGGAATCTAAGTATGAAGATGATTTATCAAAAGAATTAGAAAAAATAAAAATAAGTGTAGAAAAAAATAAAGAGGACAATAATAAAATAACAGATAATCTAAAAAATAGTCACAGCAAAACATTATCAGACAATTTAGAAAAAAGAAAAAAATCAATTGAAGATTTAAAAAAACGTGAAATTTCGTTAGGAATCATTAAAGAACCTAATCAAGAAAAATTAAAACCCACAACTGAAACGACTTCTAATATAGAAGAAGCAAAAGTAGAAAAAGTTGAAGATAAAAATGTAGAGAAAGTAAAAACGACTAAAGAATCAGAGATAAAGAATGATTTAAATAAAGTATCAACAGATGTGATTGACAACAAAAAAGATGAATCAAATAAAGATATCACAAAAAAAAATAGTTCAGTTATTACTAAAATAGTAAAAACTGAAACATATTTTTCTGCTGATTCAGATAAAGAATCTAGAAAGGATGAATCAGACAAAGAAGATTTAAAAAAATCATCATCAAGCAAATCTAAAAAATCAGAAGATGATGAATATATAGATTCAATTTAATTATAACTAATAATTTTTTAAAAGCCAGATATTTTTTATATCTGGCTTTTTTTATTTATTCAAGTAGATAGAAAAATAGAAAAAAATGACATTTTTTAAGTAATATATAAAAGAAAAAAAGAAATATGAAACCAGTTCTTATCGTAGAACATTGTATGGACGGTCTAAAGCCAATAAATGAACAAACTGATCAAAAGAAAGGTAATTACATTTTAGGTGGAACTTTCACAGAATTTAATATCAAGAATAGAAATGATAGAATTTATACTGCTGAAAAATTCTTACCTCACCTTGACGAACTTTTAGCTCGTAAAAATCAATTAGGAGTAGTTTATGGTGAATTTGATCACCCAGATGTTTTTGACACTTCATTAGGAAGAGTTTCGCACACAATCGAAAATGCTGTATTTGATAAAGCATCAAATTCTGTAAAAGGAGAAATTAGATTGTTAAATACCCATTGGGGTAAAGAAGCGAAAGCACTTGTTGATGATGGTTGTCCTATTTTCGTATCATCCAGAGCCGCGGGCATCACCGAATCAGATGGTACTGTTACAGTTAAAAAATTATTTACATATGATGCAGTTGCAGATCCAGGCTTCAGTTCAGCTAGAATGGAAGTCAAATCATTAAATGAAAGTTATGGATTTAGTGATAAAGATTACTTTAGGATATATGATTTATCCGACGAGTCAAAAATAAATGAATTATTCCAAATGAACGAAGACTTTGTAACAAAAAAACAAATGACAGAGTATTCTAATTATTTAACAGAAGAAATCGAAACCTTTAAAGTGAAAATTAATGACATGGTTAAAGGCAAAAATGTTGATTTTGATCCTGCCAAATTAGAAAGTGTACTTGATTATTACGAACAATTACATGAACAACAATCAAAAATGGTAAAATATTTAGATTATCTTGCAGAAAGTATGCAATTTGTTGTAAATGAAAATGTTCAATTGAAAAAAACAACAACAGATTTAATTAAACACAATGATTATCTTGCTGAAAATATCGAAAAAATAGGAAACTATTCAGAATATTTAGCTGAAAATCTTGATAAATCTATTGATTATGGTAAGTATATCGCTGAAACATTAGATAAAAATATTGATTTTTCAGAATATATCGCTGAACATGTTGATAAAAACATTAAATATTCAGAATACATTGCTGAAAATCTTGATAAATCTATTGACTATGCAGAATACATTGCTGAAAATCTTGATAGTTCTATTGTTTATTCAGAATATTTAGCTGAAAATCTTGACAATTCTATTGTTTATTCAGAATACATTGCTGAAAATCTTGACAATAATATTGCATATTCAGAATACATTGCTGAACACGTAGATAACAATATATCTTATTCAGAATACATTGCTGAAAATTTGGATGATGCTATGGCATATACAAATTATATAGCTGAAAATTTGGATAAAACTATTGAAAAATCAAAACTTCTTACCGAAAAATTAAAAACTGGTAAAGTTCTTGAAAACTTCGAATTTATAACAGAAGACGAAAATACTAAAGATATTGATATCAATGGTTATTACGAAGAACAAGCTCCTACAATGGAAGGACCAGCAGCAGAACCTGCACAAGCTCAACCAACAACAGATCAACCTATTACTCCACAAGCACAAGGTGAAGAAGGTGAAGAAGTTGAAGCTCAACCAGCAGTAGAAGGTGAGTTACCAACAGAAGAACCAATTGAACCAACAGTTGAAGAACCAGTTCAAGGTGAAACTGAAGAAGGAGGACTACCAACACCAGGAGAAACTATTGCAGTTGGAGACAAAACAGGTGAAGTACTTGCAACTAATCCGCAAAATGGTATGGTTGTTATACAATTGGACACTGAAGAAGAACCAGTTGAAGTACATGAATCTAAAATCACAAGACTAGGAAGTAAAGTACAAAAAATAGGAATATCGTTAAACGAAAATATAAATAATTTGATCAATGAAACTAAAAAAAGAAAAGCTTCTGAAAGTGATCAACCAAATTTCTTAATGTTCTTAACAGAAAAAAGAAAAGCTGCTTACTATGCACTATCTAACGAAGACAAAATTAAAGTAAAAGTTTTGTTGAAAGAAAGTGAAGGTAAATATACAAGTGAAGTTCAAGTTATTTCACTTATGAATGAAGCTCTTTCTCCAAAAAGAAAATCATTTAATGATTTATTAATTGAATCAATGCCATCTGAATTATCCATAATATGGGAAAAATTAGATGTGTCTATTAAAACTCAAGTGTTGGCAACAGCAAGATTATTTCCCTCTTTAGATACAGTACAAAAATTTGAGAGCTTTTGGTATAGTAGAGATTTAGCACGTTACACAAACGAAAAACCTGCAAAACAATTAATCACAGAAAATCATATCGTAGATGGCTCTAAATTGAGTGAATCACAGATTGATTATTTCAAATCAGCCTTTGATAAATTAAATTCTTAAAAATAGAAAATTTTTCTTAAAAATAGAAAAAAATGACATTTTTTATAGAATATATATCATTACTGAAAACAAAGACTTTAACGTCTTAAAAAAACAATAAAAAAAATGAATTTAATAATTGACAATCAAAAAGCAGTTGCTAAATGGAAACCAGTTTTAGAAAACTTGGGAGTAGCTGACAATTACAAACAGAAATGGATGGCAGAGTATGCTGAAATGCATTCAATGAATGAAAACGTTGCTTATAGTACATTAGGTAACATGAATGGTATGGGTGCTGTACAAGCTGCTCAACCAGCAGGTACTCCAGGTTTAGTATGGGGTGATTATGGCGCAGGAACTCCAGGTGGAGTTGGTTCTGGTGATATAGGACAAAATTTGCTACCAGTTTCTATGAAAATCGCTGCTCAAACTATTGGTTTGGACTTAGTTGCTGTTAAACCAGCTTCTTCTCCAAAAGTTGATATGTTGTTCGTAGATTTTAAATATGATAACTTAGCTGATTCTACATTGAAAGATGAAAGACCAATCATGTTCTCTATTAACTTGTCTGATGCAACTGCAAAAGCTAATTTAAACACAGCTTTGAAAGCTTCTATGGCTCTTAAAATGGACGCTAATGGAATGCCAGTAAGAGAAAGAATCGGTGGTTTAACTGATTCAATTTATGTTCACTTGTCAGGTGGTACTTTAGCAACTCAGGTTGCAAACGGTTCAACAACTGGTGCTTATTTCGCAAAAGGTGGTGCAGCAACTCCTGCTGATCTTAATGGATTTGATCCAATTTTGATTAACTATCCTGCAAACGGAGCTGCTCCTACCAAAGAAGGTTGGATGGAATTTTTAGGATGGTCTCGTATTAATGGTTATCCAATGTTTAGAATTTTCCGTCAATTCAATCCAGGTTCTAACAACGCAGGTTGGGGATTTGTTGATGATAGAAATACTTTTCCAACTGCTGCTTATTCTATTGCTGCTATCTTAAATGATGGAGTTTCTGTAGAAGTAGCTTCTGGTGCAACTGCAAAACAAGCAATTGTTTTAAGTGGTGTTACTATTGACTTGGTATCATTGTTAGAAGATCATATTCCTGGTTTCTCAGCAGGTTGGTATTTGAAACAACCAATGACAAGAGATGAAGACGAAAGAACTTATCCAAATGTTATCGGACCAGATATTTTCACAAAAACTATACAAGTAGGTGATATTGAAATTTCTAGTTCATTAAAAAGAACTCAAATTGAAGATATTAAAGCTGCAACAGGTATGGATATCGTTCAGAAACTTGAATCAGTTCTTGTTAATGAATTGACTCAAACTATTTCAAAACAAATCGTTTCGAAAGTAACTGAATTGGCTGACAAAAATAGAGTAGCTTGGACAACTCCTAAGGATGCCTCTGGTGCTTCTAAATTTGACTTTAATGTTGATTCTTATTTGAAAGTTGGTGCAGCTACCCCAGGTGGTGAAACTACTCACTCAATACAGAGAAAACTTATTGCTAAAATTAATAATGCTTCTAACTTTATTGCAACTGAAGGTCGTGTTGGACCAGCTCAATACCTTGTAACTAATGGTAATTTGGCTTCTGTAATTCAGGACGTTGCTGGTTATACTCTTAATCCAGTAAAATCTAACTTAAATGCAAATGGACAATTATTCCCAATGGGTAATATTGGTAACATTTCAATTTATGTAGATCCTTACCAAAGATGGGATGATAACAGAATATTCTTAGGAAGAAAAAATAGTGTTGAACAGCCAGGTTTGGTATTCGTACCATATTTGATGGCCCAATCAATACAGTTAATTTCCGAAGCCACATGGGCTCCTAGAATGTTAATTCGTTCAAGATATGCTGTTGCTGACATAGGATTCTTCCCTTGGAAACAATTCATGACATTGTTAGTAACTGATAGTGCAGGTGTACTTATCTAATAGTTAGTATAATAATTAAAAAAAGAGAGAATTTATTCTCTCTTTTTTTATATATGCACTAGAACAATTGTGCTATGAAATATCATAAGACAATGAAATTAATATAAACATTTGTGCTATTAAAAACTATATTATTATATGATAATAACTAACAACATAGAGATAAAAACAACAAATAAGAACATAAGTCATTATAAAAATTTAGGTTATGATATAAAATCTGGAGATGTTATAATAATAAATGTTGAAGATTTACCTAAAACTTCAAAACTTAAAATTAACGTGTCTTGTGATAAATGCAATGAAAAATATAATATTTCATATTTTTCATATTTAAGAAACACAGAAAATGATGATATTTATCATTGTAAAAAATGTTCTGGTATTAGATGTAAAGAAACAAATATTGATAAATATGGAGTAGATCACCCATTAAAATTAGATAAATTTAAAGATAAAATTAAAAAAACTAATTTTAAAAAATATGGTGTAGAATACACTATGCAAAATATAGAAGTTAAAAATAAATATAAAAAAACAATACTTGAAAAATATGGTACATCTGAATATATGCAAACTGATGATTTTAAAGAAAAATCAATAAATACATTAATGAAAAAATATGGTGTAGATTCACCGTTAAAGAATGAAAAAATAAAGAAAAAAGTAGAAAATACTTGTTTAGAAAGATATCAATCAAAATCACCATTAAGTTCAAAAATTATAATAGATAAAATATCAAAAACGAAAAATGAAAAATACAATGACAAAAATTATAATAATAGGAATAAATATAAAGAGACTTGCTTAGAAAAATATGGATTTGAAAATCCGATGCAAAATGATACAATTAAGAAAAAATTATCAAATATTATATTTGAAAAAGATGGAGTATATAGTCCTGCACAAAATATTGATGTGTATCAAAAGATGATGAAAAACGGATTACACATTTACAAATTCAAAGATACAGATATATATTACCAAGGTGAATATGAATTAGATTTTTTAAATAAATATTTTGAACATATTGAAATAAAAAGAGGAAGTTCAATAAAATATTTTTTTAATAATAAAGAATGTATATATTTTCCTGATTTTTATAATGAGAAATTAAATTTAATAATAGAAATAAAATCATCTTATTGGTATGATAAACATAAAGATAAGAATATAGCAAAACAATTAGCATGTAAAGAACAAGGATATAATTTTATTTTTATTATCGATAAGAATTATGATATATTCAGTAAGATAGTAGAATCTATAACATACACTAAAGAACATTGTTGGCAATATGACATTAGATTAAATACATTGAAAGATGATATCATAAAAATTGACTTTGATTATAAAAATCTTAAAATATCAGACTTTAATTTTGAATTTATAGATAAAGATGATTCAAGAACAAAAGACATTGTAACGTTCATTAAAAAATATGAGTGGCTTGGTAAGATGCCAAATAGACCGACTCACAGATTTATTGCAACATATAAAGGCATGATGGCAGGAGCAATTGTTATGTCCACCCCAAATGCATTTTCTAATATATTAGGCGATAATACATCAGATATTGAAAAATTGATAAGCAGAGGAGCTTGTGCATCTTGGACACCAAAGAACTTAGCAAGTGCATTAATAATGTGGTCAATTAAATGGATGGTTAAAAATACAGAATTTAGATTATTTGAAGCATATGCTGACACTGAAGCAAAAGAACTTGGCACAATTTATCAAGCTTGTAATTTTTATTATCTTGGTAACAATTTTGGATCAACTAAATTATATTTTGATCCTGAAAATATTGATAAAGGATGGGTTAATAGTAGAGGATTTAGAAAATTAAATTTTTATAAGTCTTATTTAAAATCAATTAATATTACATGGCAAGATGATTGGAACAAAAAAACAAAAATATTATGGGAAAATATTTCAGAGAATATTGTAGATTTATTGAAAAAAAACTCAATAGAATCAATAAATAAATGTCATGTGAGAACAATAAAACAAAAGCATAAATATATTTATATATTAGGAGAAAATAATAGAGAAACAAAAAAACTAAGAAACAAATTCAAATCTATGAATATTAATTACGATTATCCAAAAACCAGATAATAAAAAAAGAGAATAAATTCTCTTTTTTTTATTTTTACAAAGTTTTAAACCCATGATATGATGTTATATTATCTTCATTAACAGTAATATACTTTTTCATCTTAAATATTAAAAATTCCTTAATATTCTCTATTTCAAATGAAATATCATAATCAAATTTATAGCTATTATCAACATAATAAAATTCATCAGTATCTAAATAGATTAAATCTTTTTTCAATTTTAATTTAATGTCATCGAACATCAAAGATTTATATTTATCAAAGTGGTAAATATTATCGGAATTTATTATTTTTGTTTTATCACTTATTAATATTCCGTAAAATGTAGTAATAAGCATTCTAACTATATAATATACTTCAGTATTTTTAAAATACTTTCTATTTACAAAAAAATATTTAAATATTAAATAATAATTCATATTATTTATATCAATAATATTATTATCTACTAATTTTACTAATAAGGCTGGATAAAAGGAATAAAATGTTAAGCATTTAATATTTTTACAAATTTTTTCTTTATAAAAATCATTAAGATATACATTAGATGATACTTCTTTGTGAGTATTTTTAGAGTATTTTAAAACTTCTACTTCATTTATATATGACTCAATGAATAAATCATTTATGTCTATATTTTTCAATATATCGTCTGATATTTCAAACCACACTTCTTGAAGTGATTTTACTTTACTTATTCCAGAAGTTGGAGTTAAGTTGTTTTTTGTGTAATATTCTTTAAGAATATTGTAAATTTTTTCATTCATAATTTTTGATTAATTTTTGAAATTATCTTATCCTAATTTGAAGTTATCTGATATTAGGTAATAATCTATTTCTTCTAATACTATAAATAAAAAAAGTTTTTATTTTTTATATATAGAATTATAAAAAACAACAATTTAATATGCTAACTCAATTTGACAACTACATAAATGAATTTTATACTGGAAAATTTGCATCTGCTGGTTTTAAAAGCGGTGAGCCAACAAATGAATATGAATTTACTGTTGACATAAAATATGGCACAAAGAATGAAGAAAAAATAAAAAAGGATATATTATCTAAATACAATATATCATATAATGATTTTTCATTAGAACGATTTGGTGATACTCAAACACTAAATTTAAACTTTCTATCATATAACAATTGGGAAGCATCATCAATAATAACTACTTTTTTAGATGAGCTATCTGAGCAAGAAATTCCTTTCGACACAAGGACAATTGATGTTCCAACATTAAGAAGAGGAGATAGGACTAAAGTTACTGGATTTAAATAATTTTAAACTTTTCTGTTTATTTAAATTATAATTATCAATGATAAATATAATTATATTTTTCAAATGACAATCATTGTTGATTGAATTTATTGTCACGTTAAATATAATTAATAAAAAATTAGGTAATATAAATGAAATTATTAATAAAATTTCCAACAAGAAACAGACCAACTAAATTTTTAGAAGTTTTAGATATATATTATGAAAATTTGAATGACATAGAATCAACTGAGTTTTGCATTTCTATAGACGAAGATGATTTATCTATGAACAATGAAGAAATACTTTCAAAATTATATAATTATAAAAATTTAAGTGTATTCATAGGCAACTCATCGACAAAAATAGAGGCTTGTAATTCAGATATTGATGATATTGAAGACTGGGATATTATTATATTAGCATCTGATGATATGATACCTAAAGTTAAAGGATATGATGATATAATAAGAGAAAACATGAAAAAATATTATCCTGATACTGATGGAGTTTTGTGGTTTTTTGATGGAAATAGAAGAGATTTAAACACTCTTTGTATATTAGGAAAGAAATACTATGATAGATTTGGATATATCTATCACAATGGCTATAAGAGTTTTTATTGTGATGATGAATTTACAAAAGTTTCAATAAAATTAAACAGACAAACATTCATAGAGGAAACAATAATAAAACACGAACATCCAGATATTCCAGAATTCAGAGATCAATATGATGAATTATATGCAAAAAATAATAAATATTATCAATCAGATTATAATTTCTTTCAATTAAGAAAAAAAAATAGATTTGGATTAAAATGAAAAAGATAATATCATTTAGTTTATGGGGCAATAATCCTAAATATTGTATAGGCGCTATAAAAAATGCTAAATTAACAAATCAAATATATCCAGGATGGATTTCAAGATTTTATTGTGGAAAAAGTGTTCCTTCTAATATAATATCACAGTTAAAAGAAATACAAAATTGTGAAGTATTAATAATGAATGAATTAGGTAATTGGTCAGGAATGTTTTGGAGATTTTTAGCAGCTAGTGACAGTGATGTTGAAGTTATGATAAGTCGAGATTGTGACTCAAGATTAAATTTAAGAGAAAAATGCGCAGTTGATCAGTGGCTGAAAAGTAGTAAAGAATTTCATATAATGAGAGATCATCCCTGGCACACCACCCTAATATTAGGTGGTATGTGGGGAGTAAAATATCCAAAATTGAACAACATGATAACACTTGTTGATGAATATTCAAAAGGTGATTTTTGGCAAGTTGATCAGAATTTTTTAAAAGAAATAATATATCCAATAATTCAAAATGATTGTATGATACACGATGAATTTTTCATAACGAATTCAAATAGAATACCATTTCCATCTAATAGAATTGATCAAGAATTTGTAGGAGAAAGTTTTGATGAAAATGATAATCCAAACTTAATCCATAGAAGTAAGATAAAATTAATTTAATTTATGTATAAAAACAATAAAATAGAAGAATTAAATGATATATCATATTATGAAAATTATGGAATAGAAAAATCATTAAATTTTGCAAAAAATCTAACTGATGAATACTCAGAAAATATCAATTTTTATTTATATTGGATAGGAAACAATGTAAATCATAAACATGTTGTAGTATTAAATTCATTTTTAGCAACACAAAATTTAGATATATGTAAACTTATAATATATAGTGATATCAATCTTGAAAATAATATAATTTTTGATGAATTTAAAAAATTTAAAAATAATATTGAATTTAGAATATTTGATGTTTATGAAGAAACTAAAAATACATTATTAGAAAATTTTAATTATTTGTCAAAAATAAAAAATCATGAATTAAACCCTGCATTAGAAAGTGATTTTTTTAGATTACTAATTTTAAATAAATACGGAGGATTATATTGTGATTTCGATATTTTATTTTTAAGAGATATGAGTCCAT